>Ga0233441_1000204_pt1 | contig 78014 bp, 68 predicted proteins | sample SI_123_September_4_FD_182781 | JGI IMG/M metagenome (GOLD analysis project Ga0233441, IMG submission 182781) | Seawater microbial communities from Saanich Inlet, British Columbia, Canada - SI_123_September2016_135_MG | ecosystem: Environmental > Aquatic > Marine > Inlet | place: Canada: British...
ATAAAAAATGAGGGATGAAAAAAGAAAAAAATTGCAGATTATGAGAGAATAGAGTAGCTTTTATTATTCTGTCGCTGGGGGATTTTGACCCGGCCACAGGTGGGGGATTTTAAAGTGGCCATCGGGGCCCAACCTCCAAAATAAAAATGAATCTTGTTATCTTCTATTTCATGAACCTCATAATTATAGTAGGAATAAAACTGTGAATTCTTTTCACTATCGGAAATCTCAATACGGGTTTTAAAATATGCCAAAAACTCAGACTCAAATTGAGCGGCAGACAGGTTGATTAAAAACGAAAAAAGAGAAATAAGGATAATTGTGATTGTTTTTATAAAAAAAATCATCATTTCAATCCGTTATAATTTAAACAAATTGATTATTTTTTTGAAACTATGTCTTGCATATTTCCCAACAAGTGTCAATCTAACTATCGCCTTCAACAGAAAAGGAAAGTGCCAATATTCTGCTATTCCTATAAAACTATAAACCCAATAAGAACTCTTCTTTTTCTTGATTCTTGTATTTAATTGCTGTTTAATATTTTTATCGTTTCCAACATCTTTTAACAGACAGCTTTAATAAATAAAAAAACATTCTGAATATCAGGTAATCATGTTATTATCAAAACATAAATCAAGGGATAAACAGAGCACTTATTATATCTCATCTTTTTAAAACTCTGGCTCATCTGTCTCTAAATTCCTTTTTAAGTGTGAGTATGTATTTGGGATAGGACATCAGCTCTTGCTCAACATACATGTAATTATTGAAGTTTCAAAATTTACTCTTAAACCCAGTTCCATTTGGAGGAAAAATGAAAAAAACATTTTTAATTTTGGGTGTAATCATAGGGTTTACAACCTATTCATTTTTAATTGGTAATGTAATGGCCAAATGTGTCAAAGTAGATAGCAATTTAAGTTTGAATGTCTTATGTTCTCAATATGAAAATAATATTTTCGGATTTTCATTAGATTTGTTTAGCAATTCACAAGATCCGGCAGGAATCTATTGGCAGCTGAATCTTCCATCGGTGACAACACAGACCCAGACAGAAGATTGTCTTGTGATCAACCCGGCAGATCTTTCCATATATATTGGGTGTACTGAACTTATGGGAACCCATTATGAATTCAACCTCAAGCCTTATAGCAATCCCAGCAATACTGCCAACTTTTTTTGGCAACTGGATATGCAAACCCTCATTGCCCGTTCAGGGTCACAACTTTTTATTAATAATTGCGGTGCCTGCCACACAGGAAATGGCTTAGGGTCAGGAAACGCAGGAGACAGGACTGGCAGAACCACCTCCCAGATAAAAAATGCCATTGCCTCAATTCCTGCCATGAATGGTTTAAGCAGTCTTTCAGATCCTGAAATAATGGCCATTTCAGATGCCATTACCCCCTGATTTTGAACCGGAAGCACCATGAAAAAATATTATAGACAAGCCATGATAGTTTATATATTTCTTTTCATTCGCTTTTATTTTTCTTTAACAGGAAATTTTGCCCTGAACCATTCAGATCGGCAACATCTTAGCTCTTATACCTTTGTCTACCCCCCCCCAGGTGATGGCGAAGAACTTGTCCAAAATTTTACAGCTAAAATTGACTTCCTGGGTAAAAATCCAGATCAAAAATTTTACATAAACACACCGGACATATGGACATAATCCACACCATTTCAGAATGAGTATCGGTTAATTTTTTTCTCCAATATATAATAATGGAGACGTGATTCCTTTGATAGCGGCGATTTCCCATATAATTGAATGAAAAGTTTTTGCAAACCAAAGGTTGTTTCTTGTTTATTCCGTTCTTTAAAATTAGGTAGCTGGTAGGTACTTTTACCTATATTGACAAACCGGTTTTAATTTACTAATGAATTCATAAACCACGACAAAAATCAAACTTGTTGAAAAGTGGGGATGGATTTAATGGAGGGTGATTTTCGGGATAAGAATTTTAATAAAGGGAGGTGATTTATCTCCAATTAACAGTAATGGAGCCTTATTCAATTTGGTCTTTCTCATTTCCATATAATTGATTTTTAAGTCAAATGATAAAAAAACAGTCTACACCAAATATGGTATATTGGAAAAATTCAAAAGCCCAGACTGATGAAAGAAACGCTCGGTAAATTGTTTTAAAAAAGGGACGGGGTCTGCGGGATCAGGCGAGATAAAACTGGCGACACAGATACCATTTATAATCGCTATTAAAAATATCCGATACACAAAGATTGAGTTCAAATATTTTTCAAAATAGAGTTTGTTCTATCAAGAATAGACCAACTGCAATTATGGTGAATGCCACAATTTTGTATAATTGTTTTGATGGAATATAGTGGGCGATCCAGGCGCCGAACACAACGCCGATGGCTTGAATAATACCTATTGTTGTACCGAGTTCGAAATCAATTTTTCCATATAATCCAAATCCAACTGAAGCAAAAATGGCTATAGGAAGCTGAATCACCTGACTGACACCGATGGCTATCAAAGCCGGAATATCCAAAAAGATGAGGATTGGGACGAGTAAAACCGGTCCCCCTGTTCCTGTGAAGGAAGAGCCGAAACCAACCCCTAAACCAATTAAAACCAACTGAATTTTGCTCAGCTCAAAGTTGTCATTCTTAGTGAGTGGTTTCCTGTAAAGCGCATTCAGTCCTGAAAAAATAATTAACGTTGATAAAATAATTGTTAACGAGGCTGTTGGTAACGTCGTATTTGCCCAAGCTCCCAATACTGCAGCAGGTACAATGCCAATACTCAGCCAACATACCATGTACCAAGAGATCGACCGTTTCCTAGCATAAGTTATTGTGCCGACAATACCGGTGAATAAAAAACTCCAACTGCTTACTGCCATTGCCAGATGGAGGTCGATGCCAAGAAAATATGTTAATAATGGTGATAGCAAGATACCACCGATACCAACCATACCAATAAGAGTGCCTGTGACTAAACCCAGGAAAAGTAATTTTATCAATATCAAATTATCTTATTGAACTTCTGGTGAGTTTTTAGCAATCTGAACTATTTTCATGGCCAGGGCCTATGCTACGTCAACGGTGTTTATAGGAAGCAAACTATCAAGGGCGCTAAGTTCTGTGCAGGCAATAATGGCCGTTTTTACATGATAGGACATAAGATCTATCATATTATTGAACGGGATGTTTACTGCCTGTTGAACCGCATCATAATAATGGACCGTATTGCATGCTATTACAAGAAAGTCCGCTCCAAAAGTTTCAAGTGTTTTTCCCATTTCTGCCATGCAAGGGCCTGGATCTTTTCCGTCTTCCTCAATAATGGCTTTTATCCTGGATGGCACCTTGGGATTGTTATCCACAATACACCGGATATGATCGATATCATCCAGAGACAGTGGCAGGCGAATAATGCGCTGTATAAAATCCACAGTTGCTTCAGAGACCATTCCTCTCAAAATACCAGCAATTTTTTCTTTTTTTTTGTCACCTAATTATATCCCTCATTGCGAAACTATGATTGGGAGCCTTTTTAAAAAGGCTCCCGAAATCTCATTATTCCTTTCGGAACGTATCCATATATGCGTACAATGCCGGAGATCCCCCGGTATGGAGGAACAGGACATTTGAACCTTTTGGGAAATGTCCTTTGCGAACCAGATCAATGAGGCCTGCAGCCGCTTTGCCCGTATAAACCGGATCAAGAAGGATGGCTTCATTTTTGGCAAACAGTTTCACTGCTTCAACCATTGAATCGGTGGGCAGCGAGTAACCCGGACCCACATACTGATCAAAGCAGACAATATCGTCCCGCTCAACTCCGCCTTTGACTTCAAGTCTTTCTGCTGTATCCACGGCCAGCTTGTAAACAATTTCTTCCTGAACATTTTTTGGTCTGGATACATTTATGCCGCTGATGGGGATGTTGCCATTTACACCGTTCATTCCGACCACCATGCCAGCATGGGTTCCGGCTGATCCTGAAGGAACCACAATATGGTCGATTGCAAGGCGCATCTCATTGAGCTGTGCCATGGTTTCTTCTGCGCAGACCGCATATCCGGTTGCACCGATTGTGTTGGAAGCGCCCCCTGGAATGATATAAGGTTTTTTACCGGCAGCCTTAAGCTCAGCTGCTTTTTTTTCCATTTGAGCAATCATGTCGGAACCGCCTTGAACAACGCCAATACTTTTGACGTCCAGCAGTTCAAACAGAAAATTGTTGCCACTACCCTCTTCCTTATATGATCCTTTTACCCGCTCTTCAAGGATAAGATGGCAGTCCAGCCCCTCTTTGGCAGACCAGGATGCGGTCAGTCTTGCATGGTTTGACTGTACAGCACCACAGGTAATGATGGTATCGGCACCCTTTTCAAGGCCATCGGCGATACAGAACTCAAGTTTACGGGTTTTGTTACCGCCGGCAGATCCGGGCAGCAGATCATCGCGTTTGACATACAGGTTAACATCCCCACCAAGCGCTTTGCTAAGTGAAGGCATGGATTCAATGGGGGTGGGACCTTGGAGATAGTTTCTTCTGGGAAATTTTGTAAAATTCATAGGGTAAATCCTTTTTTATGGGTTCATTTTTATATGAAAGTCGTGGCAAGCCAATTATAGACTTTGGTTTCTTTTTTGTGGGCAAGCCTCAATAAAGTGTCCAGGCTTCCCGTGGCATTTATAATTGAAAAATTGCTTCCACTTCCAGATCAGCACACAGAGGCAATGCTGCTACCTGGAAGGCACTTCGCGCTGGAAACGGTTCATTAAAGTATTGGGCATAGACTTGATTCACTGCGGCAAAGTCGTTGATATCCGCCAGGAAGACTGTTGTTTTAACTGCGTTATCCAGGCTTGTCCCGGCTTCTTTGGCAATGGCGGAAAGGTTTTTAAACACAAGATGGGCTCTGTCTTCAATAGAACCTTCCGGGATTTTACCGGTGGCAGGGTCAATGGGGAGCTGGCCGGAAGTAAAGATCAGATTGCCGGTTTGCACGGCCTGGGAATACGGACCAATTGCAGCAGGGGCGTTATCGGTTTGAATTGGTTTTTTAGACATATTTTTTCCTTATTTTAATATAATTTGCGCTGTTTCTTTAAAAATTTTCAGATTAGATTTTGGGCACCGTTTCTTATTCGGGAATGAGTGGGAAGATAAACCATATGATTCGAATCAAGAAATCCCATAAGACAATAAGTTACAATACATCGCTATCCCCGATTTTCAAGAAAGTCTAACAGCACCGCATTAAACAAATCAGGCTTCTCAAGATGCACGGCATGGGCGCACCCCGGAATCACGGCGAGGCTGGCGTTGGGAATATTTTTCCATAACTGCTCGGGCTGGCTCCAAGGGTATGTGCGATCACCATCACCCCACAACACCAGGGCAGGCGATTTAATGTGGGGAAGCGCCTTTGTTCCAGACCACTTTTCCATAGCAGACAATCCGGCCTGCATAGCCTGGAGCGATGCCTTGGCCGCAAGATCAGCGCTCAGCTGATATCCTTTCGCCTGTTCACCTTTCATAAACCAGGTAGCAGCTATACGCTGTCCTGTTGCCAAGGGGCCATTCTCTGCCACTCGTTTTTTTGATTCTGATATCGGCTCAAATCGCCCCGGCAAAACGCCAACCGGTCCTGTACCGTATAGAATAAGGCGATTGATGCTTTGTGGAGATAACCGAGCCATCTCCTGAACGATCATACCGCCCATTGAGTGACCGACCAAATGAAAATGGTGAACGCCGGAATCGGATAGCTCTTTCAGGATGCTACGGGCATATTCCTCGATATGTTCGGGGGCTGTCATATGGCATTTTTCGCTAAATCCTGGAAGATCGGGGGTTATCACCCGAAACCGATCCTGAAAAACAGTGCATTGCTCAGCCCACTGGGCTCCCCCACCCATAAAGCCGTGAACGAATACTAAATTATCCACTAAGCCATTCCCCTTTCCCGATAAAATTACAGCTATTTGCGCTTACCCTGTACGATCCGATCCAGCATCATTGCACAGAACAAAATTGAGAAGCCGGCAAGGATTCCCTGTCCAACATTTGCATACTGCAGCGCTTCTAGCACATCCTCACCCAGTCCCTTTGCGCCAATAAGGGAGGCGACAACGACCATAGCCAGGCTCAGCATAATGGTTTGATTGATTCCAGCCCTGATTGAAGGACTGGCCAGGGGCAGATCTACGCGTGTCAATAAATACCATTTGCTGGCACCAAATGAAACTGCAGCCTCACGAACGTGTTCCGGGACACCGCGTAAACCCAACACCGTCAAGCGCACCACGGGTGTGCCGCCAAAAATCATGGTTGTTACCACAGCCGCTGGCTTGCCGGTGCCAAAAAAGGCAATAACCGGGATCATGAAGACAAATGCCGGCATGGTCTGCATAAAATCCATAATCGGCCGGATAAAAGAATAGAAGCGCGGACGACGGGCACAAAACATTCCTAACGGTATCCCAATGGCAATGGAGAGGCATGCGGCAGTTCCAAGAAGCCCCAGGGTGGTCATCGCTTTCCCCCAAAACCCCAAAAGTCCCATATAAGTCAAAAAGGCACCGGAGTAAATGGAAGCTCGAATACCTGCTGAAAGCCATGTCAACAAGACGATGAAGCTCATAATCACAATCCAGGGAGTTTGGACAAAAATCAGCTCAAGCCCATCCAACATCATTCGAATGCCAAGTGTTATTAAATCGAAGAACGCTTCTCCGTTGGAGACGGTAAAGGCAAAAAAATCTTCCACCCATTTGATCGATGTGAGCCGAATATTGGGGTTGGTTGGAAAATCAATCAGCAATTGAAACGCACCGGGGAAGCTGTAATGGATGACTGTTGCAACAACAATCATGATCACGAACACAGTGCTTAACACCATGTGTTTTACCGGCATGCCAAAAGTGATGGTGGAATCGGATAACCAATCTGAAAATCGTAGTTCCAGAGCAGTATTTGCAAAGACTGCCTGGACAACTTTTATCACAACCAGAAGAACAACCCCTCCTATCGCAATATATATTCCTGACTCTTCCAGCTGCTGGGCCTCCAGACGGATGCCGCCTATCGCACCCTCAAGAGATTCAACTGAGCGCTTGTATACATCAGTTTTATCGGAGTTGCTCTCAATTGCAGCCGCCAACTGCTGTGTGCGCAAAGTCAGGGTCCCCTCAATCTGGGCAATTCGCTCCCACGCCCCTGCCGCAATGTTTCCAAACAGTCCCCTGATGATCTGTACAAAGGCAAACGTTTCAATGATCAGAAACGTTAGGCCCCAGTTCCATAGACCGCGGGCAGAAAACCATATTGGCCCGAGAATGCCCGCCCATATATTAAAAGTCCACACGAAACGAGAGTTATTACCAATTTTTTCAAACTGTTTTTCATAATAATCAGGATTCGTTCGTACGAATTTTGTAATCTGTTCAGATTTTTCCTCTTCAGCCGCACGATCCAGGTTACTCTCAATAGATATTTTAGTAAACGACTCAAGCTGCGGATCGTTCATGATACCTCCGTTCCCTCTATCACAGTTTGAAGAATTCCACTACGCGTCACGATCCCTATGTCTTTGCCGTTATTCTGCACAACGATGGGGGCGTCGTCGTCAATGGCAAGCCGAATCAACGTACTTAGTGACTCGCTCTCTGCTACCCTTGGCGCATTTTCCGGAGGATTGCCATTTGATGCAACAAACTCAGCAAATGGCTGCATGACGGCATGGGCTTTAACAACCTTGAGTCGTGATATGCCAGCAACGAAATCTGCGACATAATCACCCTCCGGATTCATGACGATTTCTTCTGCTGTACCTATCTGATCAAAGCGACCGTCACGCATAATCGCAATCCGATCCCCTATTCGAACAGCTTCATCAAGGTCATGGGTAATGAAAATGGTTGTTTTGTTTAACTCTGCAGATAGTTTAATAAATTCGTCCTGGAGCTGCCGTCTGATTAACGGGTCCAAAGCACTGAACGGTTCGTCCATCAACAGAACATCCGGATTGGCGGCAAGGGCTCGAGCTAACCCGACCCGTTGTTGCATGCCACCGGAAAGTTCATGGGCAAATTTGTTTCCCCATGCGTCTAATTCAACTATCCTGAGCATATTCATGGCCTGCCTCATACGTTCATTTTTATTCATAGAACGGATTTCCAGTGGCATCGCCACGTTATCTATAACTGAGCGGTGGGGCATTAAAGCAAAATTCTGAAAAACCATGCCTATTTTTTTATTGCGAAATTCCCGCAGCGCCATGGGGTCCAGTCCCATAACATCAGTTCCTTCAATGATTATTTTACCGTCGGTGGGCTCCAACAGCCTGTTAAAATGACGAACAAGCGTTGATTTTCCGCTTCCGGACAACCCCATTATGCAAAATATTTCACCCTGTTTGACGTCAAGGCTCACATCAGCCACACCGACTACTGCATCATAACGATCAAGAACTTCTGCTTTTGACAATCCTTTTTCACGAATGGCGCGAAGGGCCGCTTGTGCATTGTCTCCAAATATTTTCCAGACATGCTCAACTTTAATCACTACTTCACTAGATTGTTTGTTTGATAACGTAGACAATTCCAACTCCTGTATTGAATAAGACCATTGTTGTGTAAAAAATCAAAGTGTTGCCGGCCAAGCAAAACCGGCAACGCCTCGTTAGACAATTACAAACAATTTAAAGTCCCAGCCAGGCGTCAACCCTCTTGGGATTGTTTTTTATCCATTCACTGGCAACTTCAGATGCGTCCCGTCCCTTTCCGGAAATTTGATAAGCAAAATTACTTACATCATCGGCTGTCAGCGAAAATCTCTCAAAAAATTCAACGATTGCCGGAGATCGTTCCTTTAATGAGTTGGACCAGGCAATTTGCACCTTTTTTAAAGCATCCTTTGTGGCGACTTTTGACTTCTTGTACCAATCTGGCGAGTCCGATGGCTGAACCATCTTGTACAGAGCCGGGTCATACTTCGGTTCTGTCAGCATCATTACATCAAACATATACCAAATTGCATGAGGCTTATAGCAATAGAATGCATATCCTTCGTCTTTGGCTATTGAATCTTTGACTCGTGCTGTTTTCACACTTTCATCCACCCGAATCGGATCAATAAAAGGTAAAAGATCGTAGTCCCGAACTTTGACCTCGTTTACATTTGCTGAAGCCCAGCCAGGAGCACCAATCCACATTTCACCTTTACTATTGCCGTCACTGTCCATTGCAGCCGCAACATCGGGCCGTCCTAAATCAGTGATATCGGTAATATTGAATTTTTTACCGAAGTTCTGGGATACACAAAACCCTTGGTTTCCCTCATATGGGTGATTGCTCAAGGTAACGGTTTTCGTTCCAAGTACATACTTATCGGTAAAACTTTCTTGATTCGGCAGCCAAACATCGGGATGCACGTCGATATCACCTTTACCTTGATGCATAGCCTGAAAAATGGTCGCATTGTTACCCGGTATCAATTCAGCCTGTCCTCCGATTCGTTCAACGACAACAGCCTTCAACAAAGCAGCTATCGCCTGGGCTCCTGTCCAGGATGGCGAACCGATGTTTACTTTTTCTCCACCCATGGCCGGCATCGAGACCAGTCCAATCATCCAGATACACGCTAAACTCATTAATAATTTTTTCATTTCTCCCTCCTTAAACTTGTAGGTAAATAATTAATTTTTCCTCCTCAATTGACTCGATATTACACCTATGTACTTCACGCAAATGACACTAATCATCTGCAACAGTAATCATTTCAGAAAGATCCATACCTGTTTTTTTAATTGCATCCGCAAAATTATTCTCAATTAAATTAATTGGAAATTTTAGCGATGGAAAATCAAAGCTGACTGCCCCGATCACACTATTTTTTCTGAAATTAATAAGAGGTGCAGCAATGGCATTGAGCCCAAGAATGTACTCTTCGTTTGCCAGCGCGTAACCTCTTTTTTTTATAATATTTAATTCAGAATCCAGTTTGTTTTTATCGACAATGGTATTTGCTGTTTTCGCCACTAACTGTATTTTAAAAATATAGTCTGAATATTCATCTGAGGACATGTTCGCCAATATAACTTTTCCTGTGGCCCTGGCATAAATTGACTCACTTCTCAAAGGATGCCTGAAGTTGATCGTAGCCTTTGATTCACGCCGATACAGTGCGATTATTGCGTTACCTTCTTTTAAAACAGTATCTACAGTTATGCCATGTTCTTGATATGTTTTATCAACGAGCGGTTTAATGGTTTGTAACAATTGGAAACCGAGTAGAAGCTGATACCCTAATGAAAGAGCCTTGGGGCCAAGTTTGATGGCTTTGGAATGGGAAGCTCTTTTAAGGTAGCCAAGTTCCACGAGTGTGTTCACGTATCGATATGTTGAAGTCGTGTTGATACCTAAAATCTTCGATATTTCAGTAAGATTTCTACGCGTGTTCTGTCCATTGAAAAGATTAATGATCGATAAACCCTTTTCAATAGTCACTGAATAATAATCATTTTTTCGATAAGCCATCACACATCCTTACGGTTATCGTAAACAACATACGTTTATCGTATTATATCAAGCGATTTTATAATGTCAACTGATTTTTTTACGGTCAACAAACCAGCTGAAACAAAATAAATTCGATCTATCCGGTTTGAGCATAAAAGAGGTCAGATCATTAGAAATATTTGTCACTCGAGGTGATGGATGGTAGGAGTCAGAGGCATCATAGTACCGTTAAAGGCTATCACAATATTTGTCCTGGTAAATTATCGGGAATGGTGGTGGGTGAAATTAAAATTATGTTCGACTGTGTAAAAAAAGTTTTAATATTTCTTAGTTTTAACGACTCTTCCATTAGGAAATAGGAGTGGATTTTGTCTATCATGGTTTCCCCAGAGTCTGCCCAAGACTATTATTATAGGGATCAATCCTGAAGAAATTTGGGAACCACTATATCTGGTACTTTCTATTTTCCCAAAATAGAATTTTCCATTCAAATATATGAACCAGGACATTATCTCCGGACCTTCTTCCAGATTAAATTTACTAATATATACATCACATTTTAGCCGGCTTTGAAAAATAATCCCAGGGCTCTTAACAAAATTCAGCTTTCTCTCGAATATAATTTGGTGAAAGAAGCGCTCGCTAAATTGGGGAATTTGACTCCTGTTTGATAATACCGGTACATTCCATAATGATTTATGGCGTGAATTTGTAAAGGTTTGCTGATTTTCTTTTTTCGGCGATTTATCAGCTAAAAAATTACCATTCATAAGGGTTTTAGAAATCCAGTCTTCACCATTCCACCCATTAAGGGACGACCAAACTGCAATTAAGATTTATTCCCAATAACTCAAATGGCATAAAATTGATCAGCTTATAAATAAATTATGATAATTCCATTGCTAATGTTCTAAGGTCTCTGGTATCAGGTTCTGGCAAGAACCAAAGCATCAACCTTTTTTGCACCATTTTTTAATAATACTTTGGCAGCTTCATTGCAGGTTGCACCAGTAGTAAACACATCATCTATCAAAAGAATATGTTTATTATTAATTGCCTTTTGGTTAACAACTTTAAACGCGTTTTTCAAATTGGCTTTCCTCTGATCAATATCAAAGCCTGTCTGGGGCTGTGTTCCTTTAATCCTGGCAAGCGAATTTGTATCGATTTCCCATGAAGGCGGCTTATCAAAGCAAAGTTTATATTGTTTAACAAAGTTTCGAATCAAAAGGAATGCCTGATTAAATCCTCTTTGTCTTAATTTCTTTTTGTGCAAAGGTATGGGAATTATCAAATCAAGCCCTGAACCCTGATAGTGTTGTAAAAATGTCTCAAACAACAGGTCTTCAAATACCTTTGCCACAGACAGTTTTGAGTGATATTTAAAAAGCGGTATTGCATTTTTAATTATGCCTTTATACTCAAGAGCCGCTCTTACCCGATCAATCATTAAAGGTTTTTTCAGACAGGATTCGCAGACGTGATTTTCATTAAAACTTGTTTGAAACTTAACCCCACATTTTGTGCAATAAGGTTTTTTTATGGGGTAAAATCCAAGTTCCATGCAAAGACTGCAAAAACAAGATTCCATTGTATTGGGGCTGACAATATCAGGATCAATATAAACACCGCAGTTTAAACATTTTAACGGATATAAAAGCTGTTCAAAAAATCTGATAATATTTTTGAGTGCTGATACAGAATATGCTTTGCAATGATCATTGAAAATCTTGAGCATGATATCTGTCCTTCGATGTCATCCTGTTGGTCATCTTTTCTATAAGTTGATAATTTTAAGGTTTCAGCTTCGCTGGCGAAGGGCTTCATACATGGCGACACCGCCTGCCACAGAAGCATTAAGGGAATTAATATTTCCTTTATTCGGGAGAGACACCAAAAAATCACACTCTTTTTTTACAAGCGGTCTTATTCCTTTATGTTCACCACCGATAACAAGCGCAATATTCCCCTTTAAATCAGAGTCAAACAAGAATGTATCTCCGAGGGCATCCAGCCCTGATACCCAGACACCATTTTCTTTCAAAGATCTTAATATGGAAACTGTATTGGTTATATAAAAAATATCAGCGTGTTCCATAGCACCGGCAGAACTTCTGGATACTGATGAAGAAGGCAGTGCAGAACGGTTTTTTGGAATAAGAATATAATCCACTCCCGCACAAAGAGCAGTTCTTATTAATGCCCCAAGGTTATGGGGATCTTCAATGTTTTCCAGTACCAGGATAAAACAGGGTTCTTTTTTTTTTTGTACAAGTGTTATTACCTCACTGGCTTTTTTAATGGGGAAAAAAGATGTTCTGGCCACAAGTCCCTGGTGATTTGAAAAATCAGTCATAGTGTCCAGAAGTTCAGGATCTGCAATTTCAATTTTTATCTTTCTTTTCCTGGCAATGTCCTCAATTTTTCCGGCTCTGTTAGAAGATCTGTTTTTTGAAATTAATATATTATAAAAATTTCTTTTCCCTGCTTTTAATGCTTCATACACTGAATGAAATCCAAAAAGAATATCATTTTTTTCTTTCATCACTCACGCCATCTCTTTTTTAAAAATCGAACAAAGCTCTTCTATGGCCCTGTCAAGTTTATCATTAATGACCACATATTGAAAAAGGTCTTTCCTGGTTATTTCATATTTTGCATTATCAAGACGTCTGGCAATAACTTCTTTTAAATCGGTTCCACGTTTTTCAAGCCGTTGAGACAAAACTTCAAAGGAAGGCGGCATGATAAATATGGAAACCAGGTCCAGGTCCAATGCCATAATCTGTTCTGCACCCTGGACATCAATATCCAGGATAATGCTCCAGCCTTTCTCAAGACTGTTTTGTATATTGCCTTTGGACGTTCCATAAAAATTATCATGAACCTTTGCCCATTCAAGCCAGAGGTTCTGGGCTATTTTTTTTTTAAACTCGTCTATATTTATAAAAAAATAATCAAGTCCTTCCTGTTCATTTCCCCTGGGCGCTCGCGTGGTATGAGAAACTGAATAAGAAAGATTTTCAAACCGGGTTAACACATTTTTTATCAAGGTTGTTTTACCGGCCCCGGAAGGAGCGGAGACAACAAAAAGTTTTCCTGTGTCTGCCATGGGATTATTCTTCTTCCTCGGCTACCAGGGATTCAAAACGACTGGAAAGAGTCTCTGCCTGAATAGCGGAAAGAATCACATGATTGCTATCAGTGATGATAACTGCCCTTGTTTTTCTGCCGTGGGTCACATCAAGAAGGCGTTTTTCCTCCTTTGCTTCATCCTTGACCCGTTTCAAGGGAGATGAGTTTGGTGACAAAATAGCCACTACTTTTTGTGCAACCACAGTGTTGCCAAAACCTAAATTTAAAAGGTATTGTTCCATGGGGTCTTCCTTTGCAGATAAAGATTATTCAATATTTTGTACCTGTTCCCTGATTTTTTCAAGCTCTGATTTCAGATTCACTACCATATGGGATAAAGAGGCGTTACCTGACTTTGAACCAATGGTATTAAATTCTCTGTTAAATTCCTGGATTAAAAAATTAAGTTTCCTTCCTTCAGAATCCTCTGAATCAAGGATCTCCCTGAATTGTTTAATATGGCTGTAAAGTCGAACAATTTCTTCTGACACATCACTCTTGTCAGCCAGTATGGCTGCCTCCTGTGAAATTCTGACAGGATCCAGCCCTTCTGTGTCAGAGGTTAAAAAAGATATTTTTTCCATGAGTCGATTCTTATAAATCTGCGGAATTGTTGCAGCATCTTTTTCTATTCTTTTTAAATTGTCTTCAATATAATCAATCCTGGCACTTAAATCAGAATAAAGATTTTCCCCTTCTTCTTTGCGCATGAGTTCCAGGTTGATGCTGGCTGTCTTTATAGAAGGTTCGACGGCATTCCATAAATTTTTTAAATCCAATTGCCTTTTAGACGGCACAATTACATTCCTGGCAGATAAAATATCTGTCATAGAGATGTCGGCCATAAGATTTAAATCTTTTTTTATCTTTGTTAATGCTTGATAATAGGATGCAATCTTTGCCTCATCCACTTCAAACAATTCCAGGTCTTTTGCATCCTCCCGGATAAACAATTTGATCTCAATTCTCCCCCTGTCATGGGTTTTGTTGATAATTTTTTTAATATCCTCTTCAAATACCTGGCAGGCTTCCGGTCCGAAATAACTAATATCAAGATGCCGTGAATTATAAGAACGGATGGTGACCTCGGCCGTGATTGTATCACAGGTATTTGAAACCTGTGAAAAAGCGGTCATACTTTTAATCATTTTTTTTTCCTTTGCCTGCTTTTAAATCCAAAAGATATTTATCCCTGACCTTTGATAAAAAAGAAATCACTTCTTTTGAAGCATAATCCGGATATGTCCAGTCCAATGTTTTAAAACCATCTTTTTTAGTGTACATCAATGTCAGGTCAGCATAAATTTTACGACCAATATAAATCCTGTGGGAATATTCCTTTCCCGTGGCCAGAATAAATCTTGATGAAACCAGATATCCCGGATCAACATTCACAAGTCTTTTTCCAGCCCTTGAAAACCGCTTTTCAATTTCATTGGTTTTTTCTTTTATCAGAGCAAGTTCATCCTGGGCAATTAAATTTTTAAATACAAAGACCTTGCGAAACAAGGGAGTACCCATTTCCTTGTAATAATAATCAGTATAGGCAAAATCAAGCCAGCGGCTTATCATATCCACAGGACCGAACTCCTCTTCCAAAAGAGTAAAGACATCCTCTATCAATGCCTTGTCATTCAAGATGCAGCCGGCTACCAGTTTTGCAGGGTCTGGATTTTTGGGAATACTCATGGATTACAGCTTTTTTGCCTCATCAATCAGCATAATGGGGATATCCTCTTTTATTTCATATAAGAGCCTGCAAGCATGGCATTCAAGACCGTCCTTTGTTTCATTCAACTGAATTTCACCCTTGCATTTGGGGCAAACCAGTATTTCCAATAGTTCTTTGGAAACTGCCATTATTCTCTCCTTTTTTTATTCAACCCTTTGCTGCCTGCATGGTTTGAAGTTTAAAATAATCTTTTTTTTGAGCCATAAGCTCCTCATGGGTGCCTTGTTCCTTTATGGACCCGTTTTTCAGCAAGATAATTCTCGAGGCATAGTCAATGGTGGACAAGCGGTGCGCTATCACAAATGAGGTTCGGCCTTTCATCAAATTTTCAAGTGCTTTTTGTACCACCTTTTCTGCTTGTGAATCCAAAGCAGAAGTTGCTTCATCCAGTATAAGGACAGGTGCATCTTTGATCAGAGCTCTGGCAATACAGATTCTCTGTTTCTCTCCCCCTGAAAGCCTGGAACCAAGTTCCCCGATAATGGTATCAAACCCCTTGGGAAACCTGTTTATAAAATCATAGGCATAAGCATCTTTTGCTGCATTTTCTATTTCAAGGTGTGTTGCATCCATCTTTCCATACCGGATATTATCTTTTACTGATTCATTAAAAAGTATGGGTTCCTGGGTTACAATAGAAATATGATCCCTCAAGGATTTGATTGAAAGATCTTTAACATTTTTTCCTGCAATCAACACACGGCCATGGCTAACATCATAAAGCCTTGGGATTAGATTTACAAGGCTTGTCTTTCCACCCCCGCTCATCCCGACAAGGGCAAGGACTTCACCTGGTGCAGCCTTTAAGTTGATATCATTTAAAGCAAGTGCTTCATTATCATTATAGGAAAAACCAACATGATCAAATTCAACATCAAAAGTTCTTCCTGAAAGATTTTCAGGATTCTTTTTTTCTTTGATCACAGATGATTCTTCCAAGACATCAAAAATCCTTGAGGCTGAAGCTACGCCTTCCTGTATGGTGTTGTTGAGTTTGGATAATTTTTTGACAGGATCATAGAGCATCATAACTGCCGTGAGAAATGAGAAAAAAGTCCCGGGAGTTGAAGTACCGTTGATCACCCTGAGGCCTCCGAACCATATAATAAATGCAATGCCAAGGCCGCCTAAAAATTCCATCACAGGTGAAGACAGGGCTTTGGCAATAACTTTTTTCATTTCAAGCCTGAAAAGCGTCTGAGTTTTTTTTTGAAAGCGTTTTTTTTCAAAAGCCTGAAGATTAAAGATTTTAATGATCTTGCTACCGGTAAATGTTTCATGCAGGAATGAATTCAAATCCGCCATGGTTTCCTGGGTTCCCGTTGAAAATTTTCTAACACGCCGGCCAAACAATACAATGGGATAAAAAGCCAGGGGCAGAACAACAAAAGCGCCCAACGCAAGTTGCCAATCCCGATAAAAAATAACAAATAAAAATGCAATTACCGAGAAAAAATCCCTGAACACATTAATCACTGCAGTGGAAACCATGCCTTTAACAATATTCACATCATTTGTGATACGGGACATCAATGCCCCGGTTTTTTCTCTTTGAATAAAGGAGATGGGGAGATCCATAATTTTTTCATACAAAGAGTCCCTGAAAAACCGGATGATCTTTTCTCCTATATAATTCATCAAATATTCTGATCCATAGGAGCCTGCGCCTTTTAAAAAAAAGACCAGGATGGCAATTCCTGGAATTAATAAAAGCATGTCCCGGTTCTGATTAATAAAGATGTCATCCATGACTGGTTTGACTAAAAGCGCCATGGCACCGTTTGCCGCAGCAACAATAATCATACAGAAAGCTGCCAGCAAAAGCCTTTTCCAGTATATAGAAACCAGAGAAATTATTTTTTTTCGTCGGGATTTGGTCAGTCTCGGATTTTTATTTTTCATAAACCTTAATTTATTATACCAAGAACTATTGTCAACATTTAAAAAAAATGAGAGCATATACTCCCATGATAAAGAATGCCTTTATACTCAATTTTTTCAAACTTTACAATATGGTCTGGAGGCTGTGTCTGCCTTTGCTCAAAAAAAACAGGCGTATGAGATCAGGATTTCAAAAACGCATTGGGCATCTCCACCATACTAAGGCAGATATATGGATTCAGGCAGCTTCTGCAGGAGAAGCCTACCTTGCCGTAAATATCTTGAAAAACCTATCCCCAAAAACATATTTAAAAATTTTAGTAACCACAACAACTTCCCAGGGCATGGACATCTTAAAGACCAGATTAACAGGATTAATGATCCACAAATTCATAGATCTTAAAATTGAATGGTTCCCCTTTGATATGCCCGATACCATTGAAGAAACGATAAAAATTATCAATCCCCGGGTTATGGTATTGCTTGAAACTGAAATATGGCCTTCCCTGCTCTATTACCTGAAACTAAATAAGACCCGGGTTTTTATTATAAATGCAAGGCTTTCCAGGACCAGTTACACCCGTTATTTGAAAACAAAATTTTTGTGGATGCACCTGTCTCCGGACATAATCCTTGCAACTTCAGAGCAGGATGCACAAAGGTATGCAAAGGTGTTTGAAGGGGCAAGGGTGAATTTAATGCCCAATATCAAATTTGAATCTATTGATATGGATAAAACTGATGTCAACACTTTAAAACAAATAAAAAAAATCCTTCCGGAAAATTTGCCCTTGACGATTCTGGCATCCATCAGAAAAAAAGAAGAAAAAGAAATTATCCATATTGTAAAAGAAATTATAAAGCTTTTCCCGGACCAGGTTGTGGCCATTTTTCCCAGGCACATGCATCGAATCAGGGCATGGGAAAAAAGACTGGCTGCCCAAAATTTAAAATTCCATTTAGGGTCAACAATAAATTTTTCTATAAAAGACCCTGGCATCATTTTATGGGATACTTTTGGAGAGCTTAAAACAGCCTATGGTATTGCCTCTGTTGTATTTGTCGGTGGCAGTCTGAAACCTCTGGGAGGACAAAATTTCATTGAGCCGGCAATCCAGGGGGCTATCACTGTTACAGGCCCTTATTATGATGATTTTGCCTGGGCAACAGATGACATCTTTAAAAAAGGAATTGTTATTAAAAAAAATAATTGGAAAGCTGTTGCACAAGCCATTGCAAAATCTCTTGAAAAGCAAGGCAACAGATCCCTTCGCAAACGCCTGGCAATGGAATACCTTCAATCAAACCAGGGGGGCACTTATCAGGCCTGTAATGAAATCTTAAAACCCTTTGACGTCTGAACCTGATTGGTATATATTAAATATACGCTTACAGGCAGCCCTACTATTTTCTTTCACACGTACCTTCTATTTCAATTTGAGCACATCTATACCGGTTACACATATTACATCTCTTGTTAAAACAATTTTTAACAGTCACCCCGAATTTGTTGCAAGGGTGCTCGCAAATCATCTAAAAAGGGGAGGTATTTATGGAAAATCACACCATTTATTATGACACGATTACCCGGTTAACAACGGCAATTTCTCATTGCAAAGATCCTGAAGAAGTTGCTTTGATCACTGCGGAAAGTGTTAAAACAGCATTCAAGCTCAAAGGTTGCTCCATCTTTATAGTAGACAGGGAAAGCCGAGAGCTTGGCCTTGTTGCATCATTTGGTCTGAGTGATGAATACTTGAACAAAGGCCCGATCCATTTCATGCAGACCATCAATGAAGCAAAAGATGCTGTTCCAGTTGCTATTTATGATGTAATGGACGACCCGAGAATCGAATATCCCCAGGAGGCCAAAAATGAAGGTATCGCTTCCCTATTAGGAGTTCCCATTATCAGCCATGATAAAATCATTGGAGCACTTCGTGTTTATACTGAAAAACCCTGGGAATTCTCTTTAAATGATATCACCATTATCCAGGCAGTTGCATTAATATGCGGCATGGCCATGGACATGTGCCGAATGTACAAGGGGTACAAAACAAGTATAGAAATTCTTAAAAATATGAGGGGAAAAAATTCATACGGCTCAAAAAAATGGACCCCCCATGAAGGCGTTCCCACAAGTGTTGACCCGTCCATATGCGATTATTAAAAATTTGATGAGATTTGCATAACGCCTCTGAAACCTTTGTATAAGGCCGTTGTTAACTGTCTACAACCCCGTCCAGTTCATGTTTCAAGGAACGGTTCATAAGACGTTGAACCGTTCCTTTAACGGATCGACCTTCAAAAAGAACAAAATAAACTTCATTACAAATTGGGAGATCTACCCCAAGTTTTTTTGACAAATTATATACGGACCGGGTTGTTTTTACCCCTTCGGCAACCATTCTCATTTCAGAAATAATATCATCCAGTTTTTTACCTTCCCCGATCTGTCTGCCCAGGGTATAGTTTCGACTTAAAGCGCCTGTGCAGGTTAATAAAAGGTCTCCCACACCTGCCAGCCCTGCCAGGGTAAGAGGATCAGCCCCCAGCTTTGTGCCCAGCCGGTTCATCTCCGTAAGCCCCCTGGTAATCAGGGCAGCCCTTGGATTAAGGCCCATCTGCATCCCGTCACAAATGCCGGCTGCTATAGCCACAACATTTTTCATGGCACCACCTATTTGAGTACCTATGGGATCATCATTGACATACACCCTGAAAGTCGGGCAGGAAAATATTTTCTGTACATAATCAGATACTTGCCTGCTGATTGATGATGCTGCAACAACTGTGGGCACCTTATTGGCAACTTCCTTGGCAAAGCTTGGACCTGATAGAACAGCAAAATTTTCTTTGGGAAGAAAATCAATTTTCTCTGCAAGGATCTGGGTCATGACCATATGGGTTTTATTTTCAATTCCTTTGGATGCAGTTGCAATTATTGTCCCAGGACTGATAAAATTTTTCATCTGGTCTGCAATATCCCTCATGCAGTGGGAGGGAACCACAACAAGTACAAGATCTTTTTCTTTTACAACCGTTTCAAGGTTATTGGATGGAATAATATTATCCGGCAATATAACATCTGGAAGAAAAACCTTATTTTCCCTTTCTTTTTCAATCTGTTCTCTTATTTCAGATTCAAAAACCCAGAGGTCCAGAATAAATCCTTTATCGGCAAGCAATTTGGCAAGGGCGGTTCCCCAGCTTCCTGCCCCCACAACTCCAACCCTTGTTTTTGCAACATCCACCTTTTTGTTCATGTATTAAACCTTCCTTTAGGGCCTGACAAAATCATAAGATCAAAAATAGTATCATCAAACTTAAGCACACCCTTTATTTATACACAAGGTCATGATCATGATCAACTTTAGTTTTATAAATAAAGCAATAAACAATCATCATTACAAACATGAGGGCAACAAAAATGCCCATTATTTCATTTAAAACAGATCGGTGAAGATATGCCAGAACAGATAAAATAAAACTTGAGAGCCCAGCAACAGCCATAAGTTTTGAATAGATGCGGCCCTTAAAAAAATAAGGAGTCAGAATAAAAAAAACCAGGGTGATTCCTCCCCATTTTATCCATGTAAACCAGTGTAAAAAAAATAATTCATTACCAAAATCCAGACGGGTCATCTTTGCTGTAATCCCTAACAACTGTACGTTTTCCATGGCATCTGCAAAAAGAATAACAATGGACAGCACACTTCCTGTATAATAATATTTTTGTCTCGTGGTTTTTGCGCAGACTCCTGAAAAGAAAAACAAAAAAGAAGAGTACAAAACCATATAGATATAGTCCAGCTTGTTTCCCAAATCCATGGTGCTAATCATGGATTGGGCCATGGAGAGCTGATCCAAAGCATCATGCAGACCAAACAGCTTATAAACTTCAGTTTGGGATTTCACAAACTCAAATGCAATGATGGGAGTTGCAAATCCTTCCATCATCCATGGCGCTTTGGAAGGAAATACCATCATCAAACCAATGCTCATTCCAGCCACTAACAGTCCTAAAAATCCAATTTTCATAAATGGTTTATTCATTTTCTACCGTCCTTTTACAACCCTACACAAGCGGAAAGATAGATCGTGCCTGACCAAAACCTGCATCTGTTTTTCTCTTTTATTTTGTATCATAAAATACGTCTAATTTTTCCTGACCGGCAAGATAGGTGTCAATATCTTTTAATATTTCAGGATCGCACTGAAAAAAAAGATTGGATCCCTCTTTTTTTCCAAGCCTCAACCGCTGGAGCAATATCCTTTCAAGGATTTCATCTTTAAACACAAATAAAAAATCCTTGCCTGTTCTGTCATGGCAGAACCAGAAATCCGATGATGCCAGATCTTCTTTCATTTTAAACGGGTTTCTGGATTTCAGTTCAAATATCCTGTCTGGATCACACACTTTTATCTTTCTGATGGTTTTTTGTTTATTGATGTTTTTCAACACCTTTTCTTTAGAAAAGCCAATCTTAAACTCTTTATACCCCTTTTTGGTATAGGAATAGATACCGGAAGGGTGCACGGCTATAAGCTCTATTAAAAATGCAAACACTATAAGACCGGCACCAAAAGAGATCTGCAGTATCCTCTGTTTTGTTTTTACTGATTTCAACACTTACTTTTCCCTTCATGTTTGACTTAGCTTCTCGAACCTGGGCATTGATGCGGCCGGCTGAGACAGCCATTGCAATTGCCTGAACCGCTCCTATTTCTTTTTTTGTAACTTCATTGTCCCTGGCAACGCCAAGATAATGTTCCATTCGGGGATAACACCCTGCCCTATTTTATCCAATGTCAGGGTTTATACTGCTGGTAAAGAACTATCAAAATAAATTGATATGGAAAAGCAAAATAAAAAAATGATTAGGGCAAACGGCTGAAACCGGATATGCCCTTTAAATTATCTTGACAGAACACGGGGACATGGAGTATTTTTAACTTATACTTCCTGTTTTGGAGCCTCAAGCTGTCCTCTTGTTTTTTGGCCCAATCCTAATCTTGTATCTTCACCTTCAACCTGTTCTTGATGCTTGTTAATAAATGTATTCACTTTTTATTAACCCAAACAAAGGAGAAGAATGATGAGGATAGAACCCAAAAAAATAATGTGCGCAATCGATTTTTCAGATTTTACCAATATTATCCTCTCCTATGGCAAATCACTTGCATCAGAATTTGGTTCAACTCTTTGTTTATGCCATATTCTATCAGGAACACATATGGTTTCAAGCCTTGGACATTCCTATATTCACTACCCTGATATTGAGACAGAAAGGATACAATCGGCAAGGGAAATGCTTGAAAAAATGGCAAAAGAGATTGATATTGAATGTGAAGTCATTGTTTCTTCCGGCCACGTAGCAGATGAAATCAATCAAATTGTCCTAAAAAACAATATTGATATGGTAATTGCAGCAACCCATGGTGGATCAGGCATAAAACGATTTTTAATCGGCTCTGTCACTGATCGGCTGGTAAAGATTCTAAAATGCCCGCTTCTGGTTCTGCATGCAAAGGAAAAACATTTAACTTCCGTGGTTGAGAAAAATATAAAATTAAAACGAATTCTTGTGGGATGTGATTTCTCCCAGGATTCCAGTCTTGCTTTTGATTATGCCCTGAGCCTGGCCCAGGAATTTCAAACACAGCTTTACCTGGCCCATGTTATAAAACCAACACAACATATTGAAATGCCCGCTTCAAACTATATAAAAATACAGGGAGGCGACTACACCAACTGGGCACTTTCAGAATATATGGAAAGTCAAAAAAAGGCAGACAATGAAGATCTTAAAAACAAAAAAATGTTATTCCGAGGTCTTGAAAAACAGTTGTCTTCCCTGGTTCCTGAAGAGAGCCGGAACTGGTGTACACCCATTACCATTTTGCTTGAAGGTCAGCCGTATAAGGAACTGGTAGACTATGCCGGGCAAAAAAAGATCGATATGATCGTGCTCGGGGTTCATGGTCACAGCCTTTTGGAACGATTTACAGTGGGGTCTACAACAGATCGGGTCATCAGTCGGGCTTCCTGTCCTGTGCTTGTGGTCAGGGAGAGTTCCTGAAAACTATTCTTTTTTTTTCTTATTAAGGTGCAATCCAAAAGCCAGCATCATCTGGTTCCTGTCTTCCATCTGGAGGCATGCCTCAAGACCGCCGGCATCAATATTAATATTAATGGCCTCTTTGGTCATACGAAGTCCCAAAGGATTCTTGCCTGTCATAACCTTAGCTATCCCAGTTGCGGTTTCAATCATTTCTGTCTTTTGAACGATCCTGCTGGCAAAGCCCAGGTTCATAGCCTCTTTGGCATTCATCCAATTTCCCGTCAAAAGAAATTCATTGGCTCTTCCTGAGCCGATAAGTCTGGGAAGAAAATAAGAGGCAGCCATATCAGCACCGCCTAATCCAATGTTAATATATGCTGCACAAAATTTAGCATCTTCAGCTAAAATACGGATATCCGATGCCATTGCCAGAGAGAATCCGATGCCTGCAGCAGCTCCATGGACACAACAAATAACAGGCTGGGGAATTTTTCTAAGACCCAGCATCATTCTTGATAACCTTACCTGGGCATTATAGGCGTCCACAGGCTGCATATCAAAAATTTGCGGGCCAAATGTCTGCATGTCAAGACCTGCACAAAATCCCTTGGCATCCCCTCCATCAAGAATAATGACGCAAACACTGTTATCATACATCCGTGCATTGATAAATTCTTCAAACTCACACAGCATTTCTTTATCAACTGCATTGTATTTATCGGGCCTGTTTAAGGTAAGATAACCAATTGGGCCGTCCTGTCGGAATATAATTCTATCCATTAAAAAATCTCCTTATTTAGTGTCTGACCAAACACCATTTAATCTTTGAAATATTCAGTCTTCATATTTATCGTAAGATTATCCTTGTCCATAAGTCGTGTTGCAAGTCCCTGGATTTTTGGCAGCTCATATCTGAAAAAATAATTCATTGTAAAAATTTTTCCATTGTAAAAATTATTATCCTTTTTAGAGCATTTTTCAGATAAGGCTTTTTTTGCTGTAATCCCCTGAATCAGCCATTGCCATGAAATAACTATCAAACCATAAAACTCAAGGAAAAGACTTGCATCGGAAAGATAGACATCAATTCCTTTTTCCCTGGCAACATTGAATAAAAACCCTGCAACTTTCTCAAGCTGTTTCATTGCCCTTTCAAGCTCTTTTGCAAAAAATTGGAGCTGAGATGTTTCCATGGCTTCTCTTATCGTCAGGCTTACCTCTTCAATGAAGAGCCAAGAGGCTTTACCATTCTTCATTAAAATTTTTCTTCCCAGAAGATCCATACCCTGGATACCCGTTGTACCTTCATGTATGGCATGTATCCTTATATCCCTGAAATATTGTTCAACAGGAAAGTCTTCACAATATCCATAACCGCCAAAACATTGTATGGCATTACTGATGGAAGAAATCCCATATTCTGAGGGGAAAGATTTTGCAACGGGTGTCAAAAGATCCAGTAAAAGTTCATACTTTTCTTTTTCATCTCCCTTTGACACCTTTATGAGATCAGCATACATACAGCATTGAAGGACAAGAGAAAAAGAGCCTTCAATAACTGATTTCTGAAAAAGAAGCATTCGTTTAACATCTGCATGCTCAATAATCGGGATCTGACTGGTTAAAGGATCCTTAAGTGTAACCGGCCTCCCCTGGGGTCTTTTTTGAGTATATTCAAGGGCAGCTAAATATGCAGCGGATGCAATAGCACTGGAAGCTAAACCCACTAGTATCCTGGCACCATTCATCATCTGGAACATATGGGAAAGGCCTTTATTCTCATTACCCACAAGCCAACCATAGCAGTCATCTTTTTCACCCATGGATATCTCGGCTGCAGGTGTGCCCCTGTAGCCAAGCTTGTGATAAATGGAAGCCACTGTTATATCATTGGATATAAGATTTTTCTTTTCATCAAATCGTTTTTTTGGAACCACAAACAAAGATATGCCTTTTGCTCCGGCAGGGGAGTTTTCAATCCTTACCAGCATCAGGTGAATGATGTTTTCAGCGCAGTCATGATCTCCTGCTGAAATAAAGGTTTTCACACCTTTAATTTTAAACCTGCCTTTTCCATCAGGCCAGGCCGTTGTTGTAATATCTGTAAGAGAGCTTCCGGCCTGGGGTTCTGTTAAAGCCATTGTACCCTGCCATTTACCATCTATCATCTTTGGGACGTATGTATCGATAAGTTCCTGGCTGCCAAAAGAGGTAATCAATTCAGCCGCCCCCGCTGTAAGTTCAGGATAGGCACTGGCAGAGTAATTGGATGCTGAAAAAATAAAACTGGCTGTTCCTCTTATTACAAGAGGAATCTGATCTCCTCCATGCTCTTCTGAAAACCCTGATGCAATCCATCCCCCCTGTCCAAACTCCTTCATTATTTTTTTTACAGCTTTATGTACTTTGACCTGACCATTCTCAAGCACAGGCTGATTCTGGTCCATTTCTTCGAGAACCGGGTACATTAATTTAACAGCAAGTTTCATGGCTGCATCAATTACCATATCAAACATTTTTTCATTATGCTTGCCATAGTATTCATAATCAGTTAGAGATTTTGTATCAAAAACCTCTTTGATCATGAACCGTATATTTCTCATACTGACAAAATTTGACATTTGTATCCTCCAGAATCCAAAAAAGTTAAAAAATTAGTAATTGCTCAGCCCGTTAAAAAAATTATCTCCAAAGCCCTGTCTGATGGATATTTGCAGGAGGTTAAGCGAATAGCCTCGAAACAAATATCCATCAGACAGGGCGGTTTCAAGCGTAAGAGCTGAATAATTACAAAAATTATTTACCGCAATTATGCAATAGTGTAATAAGATTCGTCAAATTCAGGTTTATCTTTAAACCTTTCCATAAAAAAGGCACCCTCCATTTCTAAATTTGTAAAAAAAGAAGACTCTATTTCAATACCGATACCTTTCAATGCCAGGGCTGATTGTTCAGGGTCAGGTGGACAGCCTTTAATTTTAACGATTTGTCCGGGACCTTTGTAGTCTTTGTTTAAACTGCAGATGCATTGGCCCACCAGTATGCTTTTTTTCATTTTAGGACAAATTTTCATCCTCTTGCCCGTTAAAAACTCCACATCATCAAAAGGCTTACCTTTGTAAGACATGGCGATTATGGTCAAAAACTTGCCAATTATAGCAGAACAATATGTGCAAAGACTGGAATCATATTTATGAAAGCTAAGCCCCTTTATTCCCATTTTTTCCATGCTTAAAGGCAGGGTATTTTCTTTATTATAGGGAAATGTGTATTTGTGAGACGCTTTCACATCTTCAATCTTCTCGCCCACAACCTCTATTTCGGAAAGATCACTTGAAATCCCCTGGTCTGCTGCTGCCTGCACTATATAAGGAATGTCAAAAGGCTCATGGCCCAATACTTTTGCTCCCACCATGTCAGCGGCAATAAGATTGGAGGAAGCAATAACAAGATTACTTTTTCTGGGTTTGCCGTCAAAGGAAGGGCCCCGCTCAATTGTATAGATGCCATCTATAATAGTGGCAGAAGGCGGCAGCAATTTTGGAAGACGTGAAATCATGTAGTCCAGATCCTTGTCTGGGTCTGCACTATGACATTTTTTCCGGGAACCGACATTTAAAAAACCCTTAAGGTTTTTGATCCCAAGGCTGACCTTAACCTGTGCATGAGTCTTTAGAACAGGAACATTAACAAGAAAATCCGAGGCCAAAAGATCTGCGTTTAATTTAAGCGTCAGCCCGTCAGCAATTTCTATTTTTTCAAAGGGCCTTTCCCAGACATCCACAAGTTTGACACCATATCTTTTTTGTAATTTATGGTATCCCAGGCCCTCAAAGGATTTTTGCCCGATATGTTTTTCTTTAAGGCTCATCTGAAGGCTTCCCTCGGCAATGGTAATATCACTTACACCATATTCCTTAAGCATGATAACGATCTCTTCCATGATGGCAGAAGTGGTGATCACTCCCCATTTTGGGAATGGTGTGCTGAGCCATACCACGATATTGGGTTTAATTACTACTTTTGCATTTAAAGGAAGATTTACAAAACCATCAGCGTTTTTAACGGCCTTTTTAACGATCTCACTATTTTTTTTAAACTTTTGAATCGCAACTTTCATATAGTTCATGGTCCTTTCTATCTCTTAAATTAATTTAGGGTATTACTATCAAACCATAAGATGCGAAACAATAATTAGTTTTGATTGAAAAATTAAACACATTTGACACAATCTTTAAAAATGGATATAGCAGTTTACTATTGTCGATATAATTTTTAAAACCTAAGGGTCAAAAAAATATCCACTTTTATATTATTTGTGGAGCATTGTTTTCCAGGAGCATCATCATGGGATTTTTGTTTTCAACTTTTTTAAAAACACACGAACCTGTGATTATAAGTCAATGGGTTAAAAAGCTTCACACGGAGTGTGGAGAGCAATATGCTGCAAGACCTTCAGAAGAACTTTTTGGAACCATTACCCGTGCAGTTGCTGCAAACTATCAGGTGCTGGTACACAAAAATTATGATTCAATCAATATCTTTATTGATAAAATTACGGATATGCGCCTGAAATCAGGTTTCTCACTATCTGATGTTCAAAGAGCTTTTGAACTCTACCGCATTATTGTAACAGAGCTTTTAATTACAGATGCTTCTAAAAAAGAATTTAAACAAATTTTTGAAAGCCTGAACCGTTGTCTTGCCTATACCATGCACAGATTCTCCGATCATTTCCAGGATATGCACCAGAAAAAAATTGTTCAACAGAACAGAGAACTTGAACAAATGGTCATAAAACGCACCACTGCACATCAGGAATCTGAGAAAAAATATAAGACCCTGGTTGAAGAAATCAATGACGGTTATTTTGTAATCCAGGACAGCTTAATTGTATTTGCAAATCAGGCATTCTGCACCATGCATGGATATGATTTACAAGATGTCTTAGGGGAAAACTTTTACAGATTTGTTGCAGGCTCAGACAGGGAAGAAGTGATGAAAATTTACTCGGATAATTTTGAAAGCCAGGTTGCCTCCCAGGTATTCGAGTACAAACGCCTTGTGAAATCCGGTCAGGAATTTCCAACAGAAATTCAGGGGAAAACAACATCATATGGCAATAAAATATCAAGTATTGGAATTTGCAGGGATATTACAGAGCGTGTAAAAATGGGAAAAAAAGTTCGGGAAAATGAACGCATGGCCTATATCGGCCAGATTACGGCCTCCCTTTCCCATGAGATTCGAAATCCTCTATCCTCAATCAAAATGAACCTTCAAATTTTAAGCAGCAACAAAAAAATTACGGGAAATGACAAACGGCGGGTGGATATTTCAGTGTCGGAAGTGGTTCGGCTTGAACAGATTTTAAACCAGCTCTTGGATTTTGCAAAACCTTTGCAAATGAATCTAAAACCTTGTAATATCCATCATATTGTAAATTCTTATATTGAACTTCTTGAAATGAAATTCAAGGAAAAAAATCTTCAAATAAAGTCAATTGTTGAAGACGAACTTCCCCCTTTTTTAGCGGATGGGGAAAAATTGGGTCAGGCATTTATCAATATTCTAATAAATGCCATTGAATCATCTGATCCCTTTGGGAAAATAGGGGTTACCTTTAAAAAAGTCATGGATCAGGATATTGAATATGCAGCGGTTCTGATTGATGACGAGGGAACTGGATTTGATGAAAAGGATAAAGAAGAAATTTTCAAACCTTTTTTCACAAGAAAAACAAAAGGGATCGGCCTGGGGCTTGCCAACGTCAAAAGAATCATTGAGGTTCACAACGGATTTGTCAGGGCCAAAAAAAAAGAAGGTAAAGGTGCTTCATTTTTAATCATGATTCCCATGGGAAATTTTTAATGGCAAAAATACTGATCATAGACGATGAACCTTCCATACTTGAGTCCTTGAGCATGTTTCTGACGGAAAAAGGACATAGGGTTTTTACTGCAGAAACAGGGGCAATAGGCCTTGAGCTTTTTTCAAACCAATCCTTCCAGGTGGTCATCATGGATATAAGGCTTCCTGATTTCAACGGCTTGGATATTCTTCAAACCATGATCGAGAAAAAAAAATCCTCAAAGATTATCATGATTACGGCTTTCCAGGATATGGAGACCACGATTCTGGCTATAAAAAGAGGCGCCTTTGATTATATTCACAAACCCCTTGATGTGATGAAAATTGAGAAAGCCGTGAATCGTGCCATCAATATTCTTGAAATTGACAGAGAAACCCCTGCCCTTGAACCAGCAAACGAGACATCTGACGACCCTTTTGTGATCATTGGCAAAAGTGAAAAAATGCGAAAAATCTTCAAAATGATGGGACTTGTGTGCAATAGTCGTGTCAATATACTTCTCCAGGGTGAGACAGGCACGGGAAAAGAGTTGATTGCAAAAGTCATTCATTTAAATTCTTCTTTTAAAGATGAACCCTTTGTGGTGTTTGACTGCTCAGCTGTTGTGGGTACCCTTCTGGAAAGTGAACTTTTCGGCCATGAAAAAGGATCTTTTACCGGGGCTGACTCCACAACCCGGGGAAAAATAGAACAAGCAGGTAACGGGACCCTGTTTTTAGATGAGATTGCCCAGCTGCCATTGGCTATCCAGGGAAAACTTCTTGGGTTTCTTCAAAGAAGAGAATACACAAGGGTGGGTGGCAGCAAGACATTAAAATCCCGTGCCCGGATCATTGCTGCCTGTAATTGTAATCTTGCCGATAACGTGAATAAAGGAATTTTCAAAGACGATCTTTACTACAGACTAAAGGTCTTCATGATTGAGGTACCGGCTCTTAATGATCGGCTTTCCGATACCCCTTTTCTGGTTGAACATTTCTTAAAAAAAATCAATCGAGAACTGGGAACAAGGGCAACCAAACTTCAGGATGGTGCCATGGAAATGCTTGTTAATCACACCTGGAAAGGCAATGTAAGGGAGCTTGAAAACACCATAGCACAGGCCCTTGTGGGTTGCCGGGGCAATGTCCTGCTCAAGGATGATATTCACAAATTATTGAATGCAAAAAACAGATCCCAAAAGATGGGGCTTGAATCCTATTCCTTGGCACATGTTGAAAAGGACCATATCACAAAGACACTTTTTCAGCTTCAATGGAATAAAACCAAGTCGGCAAAGCTCTTGGGTATCTCTTTACCTACTTTGCGATCCAAGATTAAAAAATATAAGATACACAAATCCGATACCCAATAAGATTTTTGCATAAGGATAATTAGTCGTAACTCAGGATAATAATTTATTCAGGTTTTTTTCTGATCACCAGATAAACGCCAAAAACAGTTACAAAGATAGCTATTATTGACACAATCGATAAATATTCATCAAACAATAGCCATGCCTCTATGCTGGCTACAGGTGGAACCAAATAGAAATAGCTGGCCACTTTGGCTGTTTCGCCTTCACGAATCATATACATTAGCAGGAGAATGGCAATGACAGACAAACCTATAACCAACCAGGCAAGTGCAAAGATCAGCTGTTGATCCCATAACACCTCGCGAACTTCAAATGTCCAAGCCATTATGGCCATTAGCAGTAGCACACTGACATATTGCCAAAATGATCCTGCAAGCAGGTTCACACCCGCACCAAAACGCTTCTGATATAAGGTACCAATGGATATTCCAAATAAAGCAGTTATGGCAGCCAACATTGCTGTCCAGTTTAGGCTAACATACTCCTGCTGACCAGTGGTCAACAAAACAGATATGACTCCTACAAGACCTAAACCTAACCCAGTCCATTGAGTAAGGCGCAGGCGTTCGTCAAGGAAGCACCAGCCCAGAAAAGCGGTAAGTACTGGTTGTACACCTACGATGATGGCAGTTATACCGGCAGGCATACCCCACTTGATGGCGGCAAATACTCCCCCAAGGTAAGCGCCGTGCAACAAAAACCCTGTAACCATTTGATGGCCCGCCTGACTCGGCCGCAATGGCTTAATCTTAAATGCAAAACATAATAACATAAAAACGATTGTGGTCAGAACCATACGAATGAAAAGTAAATAGAATGGCTCAATAAATGGCAATGCATACTTCGCCGCAATGAAACCAGTGCTCCACAAAAATACAAATAAAAAGGGAATAAATTTGATTAGGGCACGATTCATGAAAGATTTTGCTCCTTTATAGATTGGCTCGATGGTTGAACTTCAAGCTTGATTCCAACCGCTGTTTCATCGCTAATGGTCCACTCAAAAATTAATTACCAATTTTTTTTAGTTGAGTCGCCTGTCCGGCAAGGTGTGGAAACTAAGGCATATCAAGTATATGTCGTGTTTTCACAACGCTGCCGGACAGGATGAATCGGCTTCAAAAATGTAAAGTTATTTTTGAGTGGACCCTTAGTTCTGTATACCTTTCATTAATTTATAGATTGGCATTGGGGACAAAGTCAAGGTATCAGTTATCTAACTGGATATCAAAATGGGGCATTGTTAGAATACTTTTAAAAAGAGTTTACAAATCGAAATCCACCTAAAAGAAATCTTCTAGCGGCTGGAAAATTTTTTTCTAGTTTATGGACAGATCAGAGAGGGCATCGAAAAAAAACATGATTCAAAAAAAAGAAATTCTTCTTAAAAATGAAGGGGATTCATTTTTTTAACGCTATCTTAATTTTCCGGCACACCTTTTGCACTGATTCTGGACTGGACAAGGTTCTGGACAATGAAGGTCATGATCGCGTGAATTCTGTGCGTTGCCGGCAGATAGCCTTCTCCTTCATTTTGATGGTTTATGAGCAGTCCCTTTTGCAAGACCGTGTTAACTTTTGGCCTGGAACAGGATATGAAGATTAAATCACTCAAAGAAAGCGAAAAAGAGCACCTGATAAAAGTTCTTGAAATAACACACTGGGATCTTGCCAAAAGTTCCCGGTTGTTAAAAATATCTCTGCAACAGCTCAAATCCAAACTCACTATTTACGGAATTAAAAAACCTGGATCACAATGATTAAATATTAATTTGGAGTAATGTTTTATGAAAAATCATAACGTCTCGATAACTGAAGCACAGGATGGTTTTGAATTTGAATTTTCAGATGTTTTCAATGTAGCCGTATCATTCATAGATCGACATTTGACAGAAGGAAGATCCGACAGGATTGCCATACGGACGACTTCTGGAGAAGAGGTCACTTACGGTGAATTGGCTGCCAATGTTAACCGTTGCGGAAACTTCTTCAAATCGTCAGGGCTCACCAAAGGCAACAGGCTGATAATGGTTGTCAAGGATTGCCCTGAGTTTTTCTACATATTTTGGGGATCCATCAAAGCCGGAATTATTCCCATTCCCATAAACACACTTCTTCGGGCCAAGGACTATCGCTTTATAATTGACAATTCAGAGTGTTCGGCAGTTCTGTATTCACCGGAATACAAAAGTGAAATCGAGCCAGCGCTTAAAATGGCCCAGAATAGTCCAGCCCTAAGCATCAGTATTCAAGGGGAAGAAAAAGATCTGGTCCAATTGATTCAAAAAAGCCCTGCAGATTTGGAAGCGGCCGAAACCCATGCAGATGATGAGTGCTTCTTTCTCTATTCATCCGGCTCAACCGGGAATCCCAAAGGGGCTGTTCATTGTCATAAAGATATGATGTATACCTCTTTGAACTATGGTGTGAAAACGTTAGGGATCAATGAAAACGATGTAACGTTTTCTGCTGCAAAACTGTTTTTCGCCTATGGACTCGGAAACGGCATGCATTTTCCTTTGTGGGCCGGTGCAACAACAATCCTTTTTGACGGGCGCCCCACACCAGACACCATTTTTGATGCCATTGAAAAATTCAAACCCACAATCTATTTCGGCGTGCCAACACTTTACGGAGCCCAGCTTCTTAATATGGAAGAAAAAACCTGGGACCTGTCTTCTATCAGGACATGTGTTTCGGCTGGAGAAGCGCTTCCGCCTGATTTATTCAGGCGATGGCAGGAGAAAACAGATCTGATTATTCTGGATGGTATTGGTTCCACCGAGATTCTGCATATTTTTATTTCCAACAGAAGTGATGATTATTGTTTGGGGAGCAGCGGCAGACTTGTTCCGGGATACCAGGCAAAAATACTGGGTGATGACAATAATCCTGTAAAACAAGGAGATGCAGGAAAGCTGTGGATAAAAGGGGGTTCTACTGCCAAATGTTATTGGAACAATCCGGAAAAAACCGCAGCTACAATGCAGAATGAATGGCTGAATACCGGAGACACATATTATCAGGATGACAATGGCTATTACCATTACTGCGGCAGAAATGACGATATGTTGAAAGTCGGTGGCATCTGGTGTTCACCTTTTGAAATAGAAGCAAAGCTGATTGAACATCCTAAGGTTTTAGAGGCCGCCGTGGTCGGAGCACCTGACGATCAGAATTTGATCAAACCAAAGGCCTATCTTGTTTTAAAAAATCCAGAGGACCAAAGTGAAGAACTTGAAAAAGAATTGCTGCAGCTTTGCAAGAAAGGTTTGGCACCCTATAAATATCCACGCTGGTTTATTTTTCAGGAAACACTGCCAATGACAGCCACGGGAAAGATTCAAAGATTTAAATTGAGGTGACGTCTAACACTATCTCATTTTTTATACGTTCATCAGGCGATTGACCAAACAATCAAAACCGTAAGGAGGGGAAAATGTCAAAGATTTTTAAAAAGAACATGACACGTCGTGAGTTTGTCAAAACCACATCAACTGCAGTGGCCGTGACTGCTGTATCAAGCGTGATTCCGACATTTGCCATTGGCGGGGTGGCTCCGGTGAAAGTGGGCGTACTGCTTCCGTTTACAGGCACTTACGCAAAACTTGGATCCCACATTCTGGATGCCATGAAGATGCGTATTGCCCAAAATGGTGACAAACTGGGTGGAAGACCTGTGGAGTACAAAGTAATAGACAGTGAAATGAATGTACCCAAATCGACCCAGAGAGTAAATAAACTGGTTAAGAAAGAGAAGGCGGATTTTATCGTTGGCCCCGTGCATTCAGGCATTGGAATCAATATGGCCAGAATGTTGAAAGACGAAAACGTCACAGTGATTGTGCCGAATGCCGGCGCCAATCAGATTACGGGTGAGCTGTGTGCGCCAAACATATTCAGGACCTCTTTCACCAGCTGGCAAACTGCTTATCCCGCAGGCCCTGCCATGCTCAAGGCCGGTCTCAAAAGAGTAGTATTGCTGTACTGGAATTATGCCTTTGGAAAGCAGACTGCTGCAGCCTTTACAGAGTCTTTTGTTCCAGGTGGCGGTGAGATTGTGGCTGACATGCCAACACCTTTTCCAAAAACTGAGTTTCAGTCATTCTTCACTAAAGTTGCCGCCCTGAAACCCGATGCTGTTTTCACCTTCTATTCCGGCGGCGGTGCCATTAAATTTATGAAGGATTATGCAGCAGCCGGTCTCCAGGGGAAAATCCCTCTTTGGGGAACCTTTTTAACGGAAGGAACTGCAAAAGGGGCTGGTGCCGCAGCTGAAGGGATTAAAAGCACACTCCACTACTCTACGGAGCTGGACAACCCAGTTAATGTGAAATTCAAGGCAGATTTCAAAAAAGCGACGGGCGATGATGCAGATGTTTTTGCTATTCAGGGTTTTGATGCCGGTAGCCTGCTGATACAGGGTCTTGACGGCGTAAACGGAGACACGGGTGCAAGAATGGAGTTGCATAATGCCATGCAAAGCGCCAAAATCGATAGCCCCCGTGGAATGTTTACCTTTTCAAAGGCCAACCATCCCATACAAAATATTTACTTGAGGGAAGTCCAGGGAGGACTCAATAAGGTGATCGGTGTTGCTGCCGAAGCACTTGAAGATCCTGCCATTGGATGCAAGGCTTAAAAACCGGCCGGCCCTAACCCGGTTAAATTTTTCTGCAGCCCCACAAAGGGGCTGCAGAAACCACCCAAAACGCCAAAAGAGTAAAAATTGCATATGGAATTTTCATTCTATTTGATTCAGTTGTTGAATGGTATCCAGTACGGGTTCCTTCTATTTTTAGTCGCCAGTGGATTGACCCTTGTTTTTGGCATTATGGATGTCATAAACTTGGCCCATGGTTCCTTTTATATGATTGGTGCTTATCTGACCTTTTGGTTAACCGGGATTTTCGGCAGTCTGTTTTTAGGAGTTGTTTTCGCCGTTCCCCTTGCCGTTGCTTTAGGGTTTGTGGTGGAAAAACTGGCTATTGCCTACCTGTATAAAAAAGGCCACCTCCATCAGGTTTTACTCACCTATGCATTGATTTTAATCTTTGACGAAGCCCAGAGATTCCTTTGGGGAAACGATTCCCACGGTATTGATATCCCGGCAGTTCTTTCCGGGTCCATACCTTTGACTGATGTTCAGGTTTACCCGGTTTACAGATTATTTGTATCCTTTGTTTGCATCGTCATCGGCCTTGGAATGTTCTATGTAATCCAAAAAACAAAGCTGGGTATGACCATTCGTGCCGGTGCCAGTAACCGGGAAATGACGCAGGCCTTAGGGATTAATATCGAATGGCTTTTTACCATCGTGTTCAGCCTTGGCGTCGGGCTTGCAGCATTTGCCGGAATGATTGCAGCTCCCATTGATTCGCTGTATCCGGGCATGGGTGACAATATTCTTATTATATCACTGGTGGTCGTGGTCATAGGCGGTATCGGTTCAATAAAAGGGGCGTTTGTCGGTGCAATGATCATTGGCATTTCAAGTATTTTCGGCAAGACCCTGTTTCCGGATATGGCAAGTATTGTTGTCTATGCCATGATGGCGGCCATACTGATCTGGAAACCGCAGGGTCTTTTTAAGTCGGCATAGTATTGCTGTAAGGAGACCTTAAAATAAATCGTTATGTTAATATTGAGTGAATCCTAAAATATGCAAAAGATTTCAAAGCCAGTCCAATTGTTTTTATTGATAGCCCTTGGATTTGCCCTCTGGTTTCCTTCAGTGGGTGATGAGTTTTATGTTGAGCTATTGACCAATATCATGATCATCGCGATATTTGCCATGAGCCTGGATTTGCTTGTTGGTTATACCGGGCTGGTCAGTCTTGGCCATGCTGCCTTTTTCGGAATCGGTGCTTATGGTCTGGCCATTTTTTTTGGAGAAATGAATCAGTTCTCAATATGGGTCGCGTTACCGGTCAGCATGATTTTAGCAGCTCTGGCTGCAGTTGTCGTCGGTTGGATATCCATCCGGACATCCGGCATTTACTTTATTATGCTGACTCTGGCGTTGGCACAGATGTTTTACTATTACTTTTTCGAATCCAAGCGTTTTAATGGTGACGACGGGATGTTCATGAATGCCAAACCAGATGTCAATTTTGGATCCATTCAATTGATGGATTTGAGCAATGAGCACACCTTCTATTATTTTACCTTAGGGATACTGGTGGCAGTCTTTTTGTTCCTGGTAATGATTCTGCGTGCGCCATTTGGACAGGTCATTACAGGCATATGTGCCAATGAGCAACGCGTACGAAGTTTAGGGTATGCAACCCAGAGATACAAGCACGTCAGTTTTGTTATTGCAGGGACTTTAGCCGGCCTGGCTGGTTTTCTTGAGGCTGCACATACGGGATTTATCACCCCATCTTATCTGGGGTGGCATGAATCAGGTAACATTCTGGTGGTGGTGATCTTAGGGGGACTGGGAACTATTTACGGCCCCATCATCGGTGCAGTTGCCCTGGTTTTGCTGGAAGACTTTCTACCGGATATAACCGAACATTGGAAAATAGTACTGGGAATGATCATTGTGTGTGTTGTTTTGTTTCTTCCAAACGGCATTTCCAGCCTGTCTGGAAAAATCTTTCGCATACCGTCCCGGATAATGAAAACCATCTTCAGGACCTTCAGGGGTTGAAATGGCCAATATGAGTGACAACAATATTATTTTAAGATGCCAGGGCCTTTCCAAATCATTTGGCGCATTAAAGGCCGTCAACAATGTTGATCTTGACTTTGAATCAGGCGTGGTTCACGCGATAATCGGCCCAAACGGCGCTGGAAAGACCACGTTTATCAATTTATTATCAGGAGAACTTCAACCCACACAAGGCCAAATTTATTTTAAAGATCATGATTTAACCAAGGCACCTCCCAATAAAATATCTCAACTGGGCATTGGCCGGAGCTATCAGAAGACAAACATATTCCCTAAGTTTACCTGTTTGCAGAACTGCTGGATCGCCTCCCAGTCCAGATTAAAAACCTCCATGAAATTCTTTAAATCTGCACATCGTGACAGGGAGGTCATGGAAAGGGCCCAAAGAGCCCTTGAACTGACTCATCTTGCCATGAAACCGGAAATATTGGCCGCCAATATGAGTTATGGGGAACAGCGCCAGTTGGAAATTGCCATGATGTTGGCCACTGACCCGGAGCTGATGCTGCTGGACGAACCGCTTGCTGGAATGGGAAGCGAAGAAGGAGCTGAAATTATTGAATTGATGAGGGATCTGGCCAAAACACATACACTGATACTGATTGAGCACGACATGGATGCAGTATTTGCCATTGCCGACCAGCTGTCGGTTATGGAAAACGGTATTTTACTGGAAACCGGAACCGTTCAGCAAATTAGAAACAGCAAGGCAGTACAGGAAGCCTATCTTGGAGAAGAGGAGACCGCCTAATGACCACAGGTTCACCCACTGGTTCAACTGGAAACAACACGCCTCTGATTGAAGCCAAGGGACTGCATACCTTTTATGGCGACAGTCATATCCTTCACGGTATTGATATCACCATTCAAAGAAGTGAAACCGTCAGCCTGATCGGCCGGAACGGTATGGGAAAAACCACATTGCTGCGCTCCCTCATAGGCTTTAACCCGCCAAGACAGGGCACCATAAAAATTCACGGCAGGGATATTAAAAAATTCAAGGTCCATAAAATAGTTCATCAGGGGATTGCATATGTACCGGATGACCGGGGGATTTTTCCCAATCTTTCCGTATACGAAAATCTAATAATGGCAGCCCGATCCGGACCGAACGGGAGAGACGACTGGCCATTGAGCCGGGTCCTGGACCTTTTCCCGCGGTTGAAGGAACGGATGGGGAATATGGGAAACCAGTTGTCCGGAGGAGAGCAGCAGATGCTGACCATTGGAAGGGCCTTGATGACAAACCCGGATCTAATTCTGCTGGATGAAGCTACAGAAGGGTTGGCCCCAAAGTTGAGAAAAATCATCTGGGCCGTTATCAGGCAAATCAAGAAGGCCGGTATCGCCACGATTATAGTTGATAAAGATATAAAAACCTTATTAGAAATCTCCGATCGCAATATTATTATTGAAAAGGGAAAGATCATTTACAATGGAGATTCAGATAAACTGATTAAAGAGCCTGACATTCTCAAAAAGTATGTTGGGGTATAAAAGCCGCAGACAACTGGCAGCGAACAGGAGGAAAGCATATGAAAACTATGGCAGCTATTTCATACGAGTCTGGTAAACCCATGTTAATCGAAGAACTGGAACTGGACGAACCAAAATCAGATGATGTCATGGTGAAAATGACTGCTGCTGGATTGTGCCACTCAGATTATCACGCACTGGTTGGAAACAGGCCCGTGGGTATGAGGCCCATGGTGCTGGGGCATGAAGGAGCAGGTGTCGTGGTCAAGGTAGGTGATGGCGTTGATAATATCCATGTGGGCGACCATGTTGTGTTGATGTTTCTGCCTTCATGCGGTAAATGCCGATGGTGTCTGGCCGGGGATACCCATGCCTGCGTTTTGGGACCGACCATTGCAAAAGGACCGCAGCCGGACGGTGGGTACCGCATGCATACCCAAAATGGTCTGGATGTCGGACAGTTTTGCCTGCTGGGGGCTTTCAGTCAATATACTATCGTACACAAACAGTCGGTTTGTGTGATCGACAAAAAGATCCCGCTGGAGGTTGCCTGTCTGGTGGGTTGCGGTGTGGTCGGAGGTTGGGGGGCAGCCGTCAACCGGGCGGGCATTACACCGGGAAGCAGTGTCCTGGTTATCGGTGCCGGAGGTATCGGTACCAATATCATCCAGGGAGCCGTGTCCGTAAATGCTTCCATGATCATTGCAGCCGATCGCTTCGATCAGAAACTTACATGGAGCCGATCGTTTGGCGCAACACATACCATTAATACAGACAAAGAAAACCTGGTTGAACGAGTAATGGAACTTACTGACAACAGAGGTGTTGATTATGCCTTTGAAGCCATATCCAGACCGGAAACCATTGCCATGGCGTTTGACGCTACTGCCAAACTGGGTAAGGTTGTTGTTGTGGGATTGACACCCTCTCATTTCGACTCGATTCCCATAAGTCCGCTGAACCTGGTGTTGACTCAGAAAACATTGATGGGATCAATGTATGGAACCAGTAATGCCAGGATAGAAATTCCCAAACTGCTGTATATGTATAAAAGAGGACAAATCAAACTGGACGAATTGATCACCAATACCTATTCATTGAATGAAATTAATCAAGGATATGATGATCTGCTGGCTGGAAAAAATATCAGGGGGGTTGTTAAATTCTAAAACAATGAAGCTTTCTCAATTTGACCATAAAACACCGACCAGTAAAAAAGAGGTGGTCGATCTCTTAATAACCTCAGGACAAGACTCGGCCATACTTGCCGGCGGAACGGATTTGATCCCCAACATGAAAAACGGTATCCTCATGCCGAAAACATTGGTGAGTTTGAAGCATCTGTCTGCCCAAAAAGAACATATAACAAAGAATGGGTCGCTTAAGCTTGATGCCGTATCGACACTGTCCCAGATCGCTGAATCCCCCTTAATAAAGGAAAAAGCGCCCTCTCTTGCCCAAGCAGCCTTTCATGTAGGCGGGCAGCAGATCCGCAACCGGGCCACCCTGGGGGGGAATTTGTGCCAGGAAAGTCGCTGTCTTTATCTGAATCAAAGCCACGACTTTCAGTTTGTGGAAGCTTGTTATAAAAGGGCTGGTGACTGTTGTTACCCGTTCCCGGATGGCGGTAGAATCTGCCGAGCCGTATTTATGTCGGATATGGCACCGGTATTGATCACCCTTGGCGCACGCCTGGTCGTATTGACAAGTCATGGTGAACGCCAAGTTGATATTGCCGATTTTTATACGGGAGACGGGCTTAAACCGATGAATTTAGATCCCAACGAGTTGATCACCTCTGTACTGATTCCTTTGGAATCCCAGAAAATGCAATGCCGTTTTATTAAGGCGACCCCCAGGGGCGGGTTAGAGTTTGCCATGGTTTCCATCGCTGTGGCTTTGACACTTGATAAACGGGATAAAAAATGCAGTAAAGCATTGATCGCTGTGGGATCCATAAATACCAAACCGCTACGCGCATTAGAGGCTGAAAAAAAATTAACCGGTTCCTTGCTGAAACCGTCCAATGTCCTTGAAGTTTCCAAAAAAGCGGCCAATGAAATCAAACCACTGCCGCATCACGGCTACTCACGAGGATATTTAAGTCAATTGGTTGAAGTATATATAAAAAGATCTCTGATCGACATCATTAAAGCCGTTGATAACAAAAACGGTAATCAAATTGTAGGTAAAGGTGTAAAACCATGAAACAGGCAATTGAACTGATCATCAATGGAGAAACGCATGATCTGATCGTAACGCCGAATGTGACACTTCAGGAAGCCATTCGCGAACAGATCGGATTAAAGGGAACCAAAGCAGGCTGTGAAATGGGTACATGCGGTGCCTGCACTGTTTTGCTGGGTGACAAGCCGATTTTATCCTGCATTACACTGGCAGTTGAATGCCAGGGTAAAGAAATCACGACCATAGAAGGTTTGAGTGAGGGACCAACGCTTTCAAATATGCAAAAAGCGTTTGTTAGGGCCGGTGCCGTACAATGCGGGTTCTGCACACCCGGTGTTATTCTGTCCGGTACGGCCTTATTAAAGAAAAATCCCCAGCCGAATGTCAGTGACATCAAAAAGGCTCTGGAAGGTAACCTTTGCCGCTGTACAGGATATAATAGTATCATCGAGGCTGTTTTGGATGCTTCAGATCCTTCAGCCCCACAGCAAGATCAGGAAAAAAAACTATGAACGCGTTGAAACTGGTCGGTAAGAGCCTGCCAAGGATTGATGGGCCCGACAAAACAACAGGTAAAGCCAGATACACGGTGGATGTGGATTTGCCCGGCATGCTGGTCTGCGGCATAAAAAGGAGTCCGCATCCCCATGCCAGGATATTGCATATCGACACCTCCAAAGCCCAGAAACTTCCCGGCGTCAAAGCCGTTATCACGGGCATTGATACTAAGGGAATCAAGCATGGGTTTGTTGAGACACCCCGTTATCCACCCGATCAGAGTATATTGGCGGTTGACGTGGTCAGGCATGTGGGTGAAGAGGTTGCGGCAGTGGCTGCAATTAACCATGAGATTCTGGCTCAAGCTTTAAAAATGATAGAGATTGAATATGAAATTTTACCTGCGGTTTTCGATGTGGAAGACGCCATGAGTTCCGATTGCCAGGTACATATTCATCCCAATCATCCCAGGGTGAAAGAAAATTATTGTAATATTGCCGGTAAAACGCAAACCCAGTGGGGTGATATCGATGCCGGGTTTAAAGAGGCGGACCTGATACACAGCGATCGGTTTGAGAGCCATTTACGAACACACGGTTACATGGAGCCCCAAACCGCTGTTGCCGATTACAATGGTGACGGTACCCTGCACATGTGGATCTCCTCCATGGGCCATTTTGGCAAACGAAGGAAACTGGCGAAAACACTGGGGATGAAGGATGCGTCCATCCGGATCCATAAAGCCTATGTGGGAGGCGCGTTCGGTGGAAAAATCGATCTGTTTTCTCATGAGTATTGTGTAGCAGCACTCTCCATCAAAACCGGTCGTCCCGTGAAATACGTTGCGTCTCGTGAAGAAATCTTCATTGCATACCGTCACGGCCAACCGCTTATTTCGGAAATTAAAACAGGTGTCAAGAAAGATGGAACCATCGTGGCTCAACAGTTGAGGATGATTAACAATGCCGGGGCCTACAAAGGCAGCGGAGTGGTCGTCATCTTCCTGGCCTGGGGATTTACCATGATCCCATACCGTGTTGAGAACTTCAAATATGAAGGATATTCCATCTTCACCAATAACCCGACTCGAGCACCTTTACGGGGACATGGCGCGCCACAGGTGAGATTTGCCATTGAATCTCATATGGATATCATTGCTGAAAAATTACAACTCGACCCCATAGAATTCAGGCTGAAAAATGCCCGTGTGCCCCACGAAGAACTTCCAAACAAAGACAACGTACATAATTGCGGCCTGATAGATTGTATCAAAGAAGCTGCTTTTAAAACAGATTACACAAATCGGCGCAACCTTCGACCAAAAACTGACAAACCTGGTGATTCCAGCCCAATAAAACATGGCATCGGGCTGGGTGTCAGCGCATATTTTGGCGGGTCTTTGATTTATCCTAACGGCTCCAGTGCCATCGTTAAAATGACGGATGACGGGTCCGTGGATCTTCTGACCGGCGCCATAGAGCTTGGACAGGGATCAGAGACGGTTCTGTGTCAAATTGTGGGAGAGGAACTGCAGCTTGAGATGGATGATATCAGGATCATTTCATCAGATACAGCCACGACACCGCCTGATATCGGCGCTTGGATCAGCGGCATGACTTATGTTACCGGTAATGCTGTCCGGGAAGCTGCAGCAGGAGTCCGTAAAAAAATCATGCAGGTGGCTGCCGAACAATTAAATGAAAAAACAGAAAACCTGAAACTTGCGAATAAATCTGTATGGGTGGCTGAACATCCGGAGAAACGGATCACGTATCGAGACATTTTCCAGGCCAGTATCTCCAGACATAAGGGCGATACCATTATCTCAGATGGGCACTGGCGTACCATGCGCGATGAACCTTTCCATCCCAGCCTTGCGTCAACCAAAGGGCGATGGACTGAGAACTACGCTTTCAGTGTACAGGTGGCTGAGATAGCTGTGGATACTGAAACCGGAGAAATCAAACTGCTGAAGGCAACCACTGTCCATGACTGCGGTTTTCCCGTGAATCCCCAATTGGTTCAAGGGCAGATTGACGGGCAGGTTTCCCTGGCCCTCGGCCATGCATTTATGGAAGATGTCATGATGAAAAAGGGCTATACCCTGAATCCATCCTGGCTGGACTACCGGATGCCGCTGATTCATAATGTGGCTGATTCCAAAGGGGTGGAGGTCATTACAGAAAGCTACCGGCCGGGACATTCGTTCAGAACAAAAGAGGTTGGCGAAGGGTTGGTATCAGCCATTCTGGCAGGCATTGCCAATGCCATTTATGATGCCACAGGCTTGCGACTGTATTCAACGCCTTTTTCACCTGAAAAAGTACTTAAAGGTTTAAAGCGACTTAAAAAAAACAGAGGATTGCTGTGATGAATACTTTATATTGGGAAAAAGAGCTGGAGACTATGAATCGAAAAGATTTAGAGAAACACCAACTCTCACTTTTTAAAAACAAAATGCAGTATGTGTATGATCACAGCCCCATGTATCAGCGCAAATTTGACCAAGCAGGTATCAAACCCGATGATATCCGCACATTGGCAGATATCCGTAACCTGCCTTTTACCGAAAAAGAGGATCTGCGTGAAAGTCAGGAGAGACAGCCGCCCTGGGGAGATTGTATATGTATCCCGCCGGAAGAAGGTGTCCGGGTCTTTCAAACCACGGGAACCACTGGTACACCCGTCAAAATAATTATAAACAAGACCGACTGGGAGACACATTTCTACAGACAGTTCATGCATTTTATGAACGGCTACGGCATCACCAGCCATGACCGGCTCTATGTGCCGTTTAATTATGGCTTGCATATTGCCTGGTGGGGCCTGCCGACCGCTTTTGAGCGTGCCGGCGTGATGATTATTCCCGGGGGAGGCATCAGCTCTGAAAACCGCATAAAAGCCATATTAGAATACGAGGCCACCGTTGTTTGCGGCACGCCGACCTATATGCTCTATCTGGGGGAAAAAGCCCGAAAAATGGGAATCTCGCTAAAGGACAGCCCCGTGCGTATTCTGATTGTCGCCGGCGAGCCAGGCGCCAATATTCCGGCCACCAAACAAACCTTAGAAAAAATTTGGGGAGCGGCATGTTTTGATGATATCGGGTCCAGTGAAATTACAAACTTTGGGTTTGAATGCACATGCCAGCAAGGCACACATGTCATTGAAAGTATGTTTCTTGTGGAGTCTTTGGACCCTGAAACCCTGAAGCCCGTACCAGATGGTGAGGTGGGAGAACTGGTCATTACCAATCTGATTACCGAGAGCATGCCCTTGATCAGATTCAGAATCAAGGATCTGGTTCGTTTCAATCGATCCACCTGTGATTGCGGCCGTACTTTTTTGCGTCTAAACGGTGGTATTTTAGGCAGGTCCGACGACATGTTTCAATTTGCCGGAATCAATATTTTTCCTTCTGCCCTGGAACATTTCATCCGTGAACGTAAAGAATTTTCCAATGAATATCAGATCCACGTTCCAAAGCAAGGCAGTGGGGCCCCCCTGCTGATCAAAGTGGAACCCAGCGATGGTGAAGTTTCTTCCAAAGACCTCCAGACAGCCAAACAAAAACTGATTGATAAAGTAAAACTGAACATGACAGTTACGCCTGCCGTGGAAATTGCAAATATCGGTGAGTTGCCCAGATTTGAAGCCAAAGCAAAAAGACTATATCGAGAATAATCATGTAGGGCTCATCAATCCAGCATCAGGGCAAGGCCCTGGGCCACCTGTTTTTTCTTTTCTTCTGAATAGAGGATACCAACAAGTGTCAAGGCAAAATCGCAGGCTGTGCCTGCTCCCCTGCTGGTAATGCAATTTCCATCCACAACAACTTTTGATTCAACAATATTGCCATTATCAATCTGATCGGCAAACCCTGGATGACAGGTTACCTGCCCCGGGGTGACAAGACCTAAATGGTGCAGGACAACCGCAGGAGAAGCACATATGGCCCCATAATATCTTTGCTGTTCTGCCTGTTTTTTCAAAAGGATTGTAAGGTCTTTTGAATCACGAAGATTCTGGGCCCCGGGGATACCACCGGGAAGAACAATCAAATCAAACTGCTCGTCCATACAGTCTTTGATAAGTATGTTGGCCTTAAATTCAATCCCATTTGAAGCCTTGATATCGATCTTGTCAACGGATGCAACAATAACATTTGCACCTGCTCTGCGAAGCACATCAATAATAGTAATGGCCTCCATTTCCTCTGTTCCCTGGGCCACTGGAACCAGGACTTTTTTTTCCATGACGTTTCTCCTTAAAAATAATTTTTATCTAATATTCCTTTTTAAAATCATAGGCTTTTAAAATCAAAATATATCTGCCAGTAATGCCAAGTATCCTTTTTTCTGCATCAGAGTTGTCAATTCTGCACTAAATCGTTCAGAAGATAAAGGTGCCTGAATGATATGAGTAAGTTTCCATCCCGTTATTTTTAAAACTTTACAATATGCATCAATTTTCCATGGCAAGACAGGTATCCGGGCACACACCTCCCACGGCTTAAGCGCCCAATTGAGTTCTTTAAACCGGGTTTGATCATCCTTTAATTTCAGGGACTGTGACCACACCAAAGGCTCGTGACTCGCCCACTCCGTATGCCAGACAGATGTCCGCCAGTCAATATCATTTTCATCTTTTGGGTCTTCTATGGTTTCAATAGCTTTATTCTCCTCACATAACTTCATCCATTTAAAACGAAGTCGAGCCCGTTTTCGGTACAATATTTCATTTTTCCTGCATACTTTGCCTTGTTATGTCCGCAGCCAAGATCTGTTTCTTCCCTTATCATTTCCTGTGCTCCTTTTTGGGGTTGTAACTGGCTTCTTATCCAGAAATAGCAGAAGTAGTCTTGAGTAAATGTGTATTACAGGCAGCTAATATCATACCAACAAATTTGCCATATAACTCAAGCTTGTCCTTTGAATATTGTGAAATTAAGTTTTGAGTTCATTGGGCAGCACAAATTTGAAATTATTTTTTTCCATATACTCATGAAAACCTATTAATTTTGTATTGTTACTTTCCATATTCACAGCTTGGTATTGGCAATTATTTATGCAACCGAAACACAAAACGCATGAATCAGTATTCACTGAAAAACTATCCAGGTCAATAGAATCTGTAGGACATTTTTTAACACAGGCTTCGCATCCCACACAGTTTTGTTCAATAATATGATGATTATCCACAGTCAGCTTAGTCCACCATTCAGGTCCAAAATATGTGGAGAATTCTCTTAGGGTCAGAGTTCTCTTGAATTTTGATGTACTGCCTTTTTCAACCTGTGACAGGATAAACTCGGCATATTCACGAACTTTTTTATACGTGTTCTGGTCAGGTAAAATAGTGTTCTGTTTTGTTGTTATACTAATGTCATTTTCTTTAAAAGAAAGAGAATAAGAACTGATACTCATAAATGATTCAAGACCCACAGGCACGCTTTTTTTTTGCACCAAGCCCTCTAAAATGGAACAGCCTGCATTGTGCTGGTTTCCTTCCGGTCCACCAAAGGTAACATATGCAGCCACGGGAATTCCATTAAGCTCGGGCAGGGATTCAATGAAATCTTTTACAAATTCCGGTGTATCATAATAAAAAACAGGGGAACCGATCACGATGAGATCTACATTGGAAACTATTGATTTGTCAATATCACGCAGGTCTCCATAAACAACCTTAATCCCTTTCTTTTCAAGGGTTTTTGCAAGAACTTTTCCGCATTTTTCGGTATTGCCGGATTGGCTGTACCACAAGACAGCGGCATTTTTAATTTCTTTTGACTTTAAGGGGACTTGTGCCTCAATGGTATTGAGGGTAATGCAGGATGGTAAAACAGGGAACGCTGCCACTGATACTATTATAGCACTTTTTTTAAAAAAACACCGTCTATTTTCCATGGACACTACCTTTTTTATATATGATTATATCTTTTTAAATAAATAGTCTAAGCCTCTATAACAAATGAAATGATTTTATCAATTTTAAAAGAAAAAATTCAACTATTATTATCAGTTCCTCTTATACGACTACTTGTAATTATTGGACTTCACATTACCTTTTTACCTTTCAGGCAAAGGAGTATGGCGACTGCAAGTGAACAGGAGCAAACTAAGGTTACTCCTGACCAGCCTGGCAATTCCCATACTGGCCCTAAAACAAAGGACGACAAGCTTCCACCCCGATGCAAAATAAAACATAGAAAGACGAGGCAGTTCCAAGATATATTTTGGGAACTTTTTGAGTTATCAACAAAAAAATCAACGGCTGACAGAAATAGACACCTGAAAAAAGTAGTAATACTCCGGTAAAAATCGATAATGTTGTAGGAATCCGGGCCATAAGTTGAATAGACATTATGCATAGACAAAGTGATGCAACCATGACTTTGAGTATACCTGTTTTCTGGGCTATGACGCCGGATAGAGTTGATCCAGGCAAGACTGTCAGTCCTGCAAGGCTTATCCAGCCGATTTCTGCTGATGTGAAACAAAAAGGTGCACTGGTCAGTCTGAATGTTAAAAATGTGACCACACCAAGAAAGGTGTATCTATCCGAAAACAGGGAGTAGATAATAATAGTTAAGCAGTGTAATGGGTACAACACCAAGTCTGTCGAAACGTTTGATATTAGCATTTTTTGATGAGTTCTTGATTTGTGCTCAAAAAGCTATTATTTGAATAAAATGAGATAAAAATTTAAAAAGGGAATAGCGTGCATTGATGGTGTTATGGCTGATATTGACCCGTAAAGAGGCACCGTTTATATCTTCTTCAAATGTTGCCTGCTTTCTCGAATACCATCTATGTCACAGTAGATATCTCAACAAATTTGTGGCGATCGCTAAATTAAAGTTCTAAAATATCTTAACTTTACAGCCCTGTCATATCTTGTTACAACTACAATAATTCAGTCATCTTTAAGATTATTATAAAATCATTATTTATAACCTTATTGTGATGCAGCGTATGGAAAATACCGAAATAAAAAGAAAATTAGCAGCTATCTTCTGTGCAGATGTAAAAGGCTATGTTCGGCTTATGCAGGATGATGAAGCCGAAACCGTTACCACCATAACAACCTATCGCGATCTGATGAGCGCTTTGATTCTGCAGCACCACGGCCGTGTTGTGGATTCTCCCGGCGACAATCTGTTGGCAGAATTTTCAAGTGTGGTGGATGCGGTCCAGTGTGCAGTGTCCATCCAGAAAGAACTGAAAGCGCGCAATGATAAACTACCCCAACACCGGAGGATGGAATTCCGTATTGGTATCAATCTTGGGGATGTGATTGTCAAGGAGAACCGAATATACGGGGATGGTGTCAACATTGCTGCACGTTTGGAAACCATTGCAGAAGCAGGCGGCATATGCATTTCCAGAACCGCCTACGACCAGATCGAGGACAAGTTGCCCCTGGGATATGAATATATCGGAGAGCAGACCGCTAAAAATCTTCAAAAACCGCTCCGGGCCTACAAGGTCAATATCTGGCCGGAAATCCATGCTTCAAAATCATTAAAATCAGGCATGGCTAAAATCAGCCGCAGGATTCAACCGTTCGCCAGTCACAATAAAAGACAAAAGCAAGATCCCCAGACAACAAAACAGAAAAAAATCCTCAAATCCAAACAGCGCTTTATGTTTCATCTAAAAGCGTACCTGGGTATAATCGGATTTTTATTTCTAATTAATATCCTTTCCTACAATGGCGCTATCTGGTTTCACTGGCCAGCCCTGGGCTGGGGACTCTTTATGTACCTGCACTGGCTTAAGACATCTTATACAACCCGATCAAGCAGATAAGATCTCTCGCTTAACCCCATCCGTTCCATTGGTTTATCCGGATGAGCTCAAGATTTAATGCCATAGTTTTGAAAGGGTCTCACTCATGTAACCCTTAATCTTTTAGTTTTTTCCTGTATTTTGACGGTGTGTCGCCTGTCAGGTCTCGAAACACCTGGTTAAAAGATCTCAGGCTTCCGAACCCAACATCAAAGGCAATATCGATAACCTTTGCATCGGTTTGTTTTAACTGTCTTAATGCTTCCTTGATTCTCCTTTGATTGATATACCCGGATATCTTTTCACCGGTAAACTGCTTGAACATTTTTCCCATATGGTCCGGGCTCATCTGGGCCACTGAAGCCAGGTCATCCCTGGAAATATCTTCATAAAAATTTTCATCCAGAAATGTTTTTACCATTTCAATTTTGAGTTTTGACGACTCGGTCAGGATTTTTTTCTGTCCTTTCAGGTTTAGGTTGGCCCTTACCAGTCTGTCCCTGAGGGATTTAATTTTTAAATGGGACCTGATTCTTGCCAGTACCTCTTCTGCATTAAACGGCTTTATGATGTAGTCATTGGCTCCTTTTTCAAATCCCTTTATTTTATCTGGTGCGTGCGACTTTGCTGTGAGAAGTATGACTGGCAAATTTTCATAACTTTCATTGGCGCGTATGGCCCGGGTCAATCCATAACCATCCATTTCAGGCATCATGAGGTCGGACAATACCAGATGAACTTCCTGTTTTTTTAAGATTTTCAAGGCCTGTTTACCATTAACAGCAGATGCTATCCGATAATGCTTTTCCAGGAAGCCCTTTAGATAATTTCGCATGTCATCATTATCCTCCACAACCAGAATGGTCTTTGTTTTTAACGGAGACTCTTTTGAACGTGTATTTTGTTGTGTCATCTTTTTGCCGCCAAACATCGCTGGCTCAGCCGGACTCTCGGTTTGTGATTCAGGGTTTTGCCGTTGCCTGTCTGAATAGTCCTGATACTGGGGGATAGACTTGGTGTCAGTTTCATCTACATTGGGAATCGTAACAATAAACACTGATCCCTCACCGATCGAGCTTGCCGCATGGATATCACCACCATGCAGTTCAACAATTTCTCTGGTCAGGGAAAGACCGATGCCGGAACCTTCATGCCGCCGTGTACTGGATGAATCTACCTGGGTGAACCGGTCAAAAATGGTGTCCAGCCGGTCAGCCGGGATTCCAGTTCCCGAATCCTTAATGGAGATGGAAAATTGATATGTATTTTTTTCCAGTACCACTGAAATCATTCCGTTTGGCCGGTTGAACTTGATAGCGTTTGATAATAGATTAAGAACTGCTTTTTCCATCAGGTCAGTATTAATCGGTGCCACAAGGCCGCCGGTATGATCTTGAAAAGAGATCTTGATTGTCTTGCTCCGGGCAATTGAATCCATGCTGGAAACGCAGTAGGATAAAAAGCCTGCAATATCACAGTTTTTCAGTGTGACATCCATTTTCCCAGCTTCTATTTTTGAAAAATCAAGAAGATCGCTGATCAGCCGAAGAAGTCTTTCGGCATTAGTTTTCATGGATGATAACACTTTGGTGCAGGGTTTGGGAAGTTTTCCGTATTCACCTGCAAGCAGTGATTCAATGGGTGCTGTGATCAGGGTGAGGGGTGTACGAAACTCATGGGAAATATTGTCAAAAAACCGGGTTTTTAATGTATCCAGTTCCCTGAGTTTTGCATTAGCCTGTTTTAGTTTTTCAGTTCTTTCAATGACACGCTGTTCCAGGTTGACATTTAAATCCATTACGGATTGTTTCATCATATTATATTTATGTGCCAGCCCCAGCGTCATAATAATCAGAAACGAGAGTCCCTTGACCGGCAGGTAATTTAACATGCCGTAAGGCAGCGTGCCACTGCCCGTGAGTTGGAATTTCAACAGACCCAGGTAATAGAAAAATATCCCGATCAGAACAAACACCCCAGAACGGTTCTTATTTTTCAATGCGATAACGGTTGGTATCAGAATGGGCAGGGAGTATAAATGATCCATGATGAATAGGAACCAGAGCATGGTTTCAAACCCCTTTTGTGGAAGAACAAAAGAAGAAAGGGCACAGACAAAAAAAATCCAGCTCATGATGACAAGAGCCCTGTCCAATCTGGGGGTGTATCTGGATATGCCGATAAAGGAACGGTAAAAAAGCAGGTTGAAGCACATGACAAGAGCAGTGTTTTGAAAAAGTATCTGCCATGTAAAAAGCGGGTTATCCGGCCACAGATAGAAAAATCCTGTTCCTGAGGCGCTTACTTCGAGTGCCATCTGACAAAGGGTTACCAGGGACAGATATAGATAACTTGAGTCCCTGACAAAAACAAAAATGCAAACGTTGTAAAAAAAAACAAGTAAAAAAAGCCCCATCACAATACCGCTGAACAGACCGTCATCCGAAGCATGCCGGATAAAATTGTCCGGGGACCAGACCCTTAGCGGAATCGAATCTTTGGTCCGTTTGTTCCAGCTGCTGACAAACATGTAATAAATCGTTTCACCAGCCCCTGCCGAAAGTTTAAAAACAAAATGCTTATGCTTAATTTCCCGTTGATCCAGGGAACTGGCAAATGCCTGCCGTTTCATGACAAAGCCGTTCTGTTCCGGAATATAAATATTAATATATTCAAACAGATATTTATCCAGTTCCATCAAAAAATCGACGGGTTCGTCCCCGTTATTAATCACCTTGAACCTCAGCCAATATGGGCGGGGATGAAAATTAAGATTGAGTATGGGTTGGCTGGATGCGGTAAATTGTGAAAAAATGTCTTTTTTTTTAAGATCATTTATGCCCACTTCAAAGACCCGATCATTTCCATCTTTTTTACCAATCCGATGGAAGCGGGCCCTGTATCCGGTAGACGTCCATGTTACGTCGACGGTTATCTTTTCATCTGAAACAAGATTTCCTGATCGTATTTTTTCTTTGATGTCATCTTCAAGATCCAGGCGGCTGATCAGGCTGTCAACTAAACTCTGATGGCTGAGATATTCGATATGTGTTCCGATATACTGACCGTTAAGGGGATTGTCTTTAAGGTGAATGGGATCGGCCGCATAGATTGAAACCGGCATCATGACCGCTACCAGGAGCATCGTGATGGCAGTAGATTTGTCTGAAATTTTTTTATTTTTAAAAAATGTTATTGGTCTCATCATATTTTTCTCGGACGCTTGCAATCGACTGAATACGGCACAGGAAAAAAGTCGGATACTAAATTAGATATAGATAGAAAAGCGTTATAAATCAATAAAATCAAAAAAAAAGTGGAAAATTAAAGTCTGAACCTGAGTTTGCCGGACAGTCCCATTCATTTCTGAGATAGTTACAACCAAAACCATTTATGTTTGCAGTCTTTAATGGTCAGAAAACAGGATAAAAAAAGGGCAAAGGACATAACAATCATCAGAAAGGAAGAATCGATATGAAACAGATTGAATTACCGGCTAAAAAAGAACAAGATCATTTTCAAAACTTTGCCGGTCCAATGGGAAGGCACTATTATCTTGACTGGCTGCGTGTCATGGCCATTTTATTTGTATTTTTTGTTCATGGCAGCAAAATTTTTGATTATCACACAACGGTTGTCTTTAACGTGGTTCGCAGCCCTGTCCTCTCTATTTTCAGGGAGTTTGCGTTGCTATGGATCATGCCGTTTTTTTTTGTTATATCCGGAGCTGCCGTTTATCTGGCATCAAGATTTCAAAAGGCAGGCGGTTTTATAAAATCAAAAGTTCGGCGTATTCTCATACCGTCGATTCTTGTCGGTACTTTTGTTGTTAACCCCCCTTATGTTTATATTGAAAAACTGTTCAACCAAAAGACAACAAGCAGTTTTCTTGATTGGTATCCCAGTTTTTTTGACGGTTTATATGCTGCAGGCGGCAATTTTGCACCCTGGGGCATGGGGACGTATATCTGGTATTTACAATTTTTGTTTATCTATTCGCTGCTTCTACTACCCCTGTTTTTTAGGTTTAGGAACCCAGGAAAAAGCTTTTTAGAAAAAATATCTTTGTTTTTTGAGAACCCGTGGGCCTTGGGTAGTCTTTTTCTGCCAATTTCAGTTATTGCTGCTGCATTTGAATATAAAGGGTTATCCTACATAAGAACAATGGGCAACTGGGATCCTGTGTCTTATTTATTTTTCTTTGCATATGGGTATATTGTTTATTCCAATACAAAAATCCAGAAAACAATCAAAACGCACAGCACGCTGTTCCTGATAATCGCCTTAAGCCTGACGGGTCTGTATCTGACATCACACTTCGGTATTATTTTAAAAATTCAGTCCGTGACAAGGCATGACCTGTCAACGGGTGCGGTTTTACCTTTGAACCATATCGGGTTTGCTGTTATACAGGCTTTCAGGGGATTGATGGCCTGGTGCTGGTGTCTTGCTTTAATAGGTATTGGCCAACGGTTCCTGAATTTTAATAACAGCGTTCGAACCTATGCCAATGAAGCCGTACTACCGTTTTATTTACTGCATCACTCACTTATTTATATGGTCGGATTTTATGTCATTGCATGGAATACAAGTATTGGAATAAAGTTCTTAACCATTTCCGTATTATCATTTACTATCATTATGGTGATATATGAGGTATTGATCAGACGGATTAATATTCTCCGCATTTTGTTTGGTATGGCAACAAAAGCTCCAAAAAAGCGGATTATTTTGTTTCACGTTTGACAATACAAGTGAGGAATCTGTAATAAAAGGAAATATTTTATTTGAAGGGAATATTCCGCAAGGAAATGTCTTGTTTAATGAAGGATCTTTCACCTATCAACCGGATAGATCGGGAAACAGCCGGCCTTGTTTTATTTTCAATGAACAAAAAAAACAGAGGCCGATACCAGGAACTTTTTATGAACGAGAAAGTAAAAAAAACCTATGAGGCAGTGGCCCATTATGACCCTGTTCATAGATTATAGTCATGGATCGTGGAAAACCGTCTTGTCACAGGGGACCCCTGGTTCAGGATGAAAACAGTGCCGGGCAGGCCAAATGCTATTTCAAAAATATCCCTTGTCAGGTCTAAAAAAAATCAAGGCTCCTTCGTGGCAAAGCCATTTGGTTATCGCGAATAGTTTAAAATCTGTCCTTTAAACGGCTTTTTTAAATAGAAAGTATCCACAGGTTTTCTCTGGCAATGAGAGTATCCCAGCTTCACCATCTTTTTGCTGAATTTTGCATGATGTCCCCGTCCAGGGTCCACAATCATCACGTCACACCGCTGCCTGGCATGAAGATCGATAAATTCAGACAGCAGGTGTGCATGATCGCGTTCATACAACAGATCGCTTCCGATTATCAGATCAAAGGTTCCCAGCTTATCTTCATCATCTTCCCATCCCGTACGGATAAAGGGTATTTTTTCCCCATTATTAAGTGCGACATTGGCGAGCAGGAAAGGTAATACTTCCGGGTGATAATCTGTGGCTGTAATATCGGCCAGCCGATGATTAAGAACCAGACTGGATAATCCAATCCCACAACCGACTTCCAGAATTCTTTTGCCTTCAATTTTATAATCGAGCATGGTATGGGCAAGGACTTCTGACGACGGCCAGATGATACCAAATATTGGCCATGCAGCAGATGAGATTCCTATTTTTTTGGCTAAGTCATCGGCATCAAGAAATTGGTGGATATCCCGCAATGTTCGAATATGGATGTCAATCGGACCAATTTCCATGGTTTCATATCTAATTCTCAGTGATGTTGTCATAATCGCCTTTTCCCTGCACCTTGACCTCAAACTAAAATTTTACTTTCAAAGGTGCCCTGTTGTTTGAATAGTCAAAATAATAATTATGCCATGGCTAATGATTCTGACCAGAGACAACGACGTTTGCGAGTGCCTTTTGAAACTATAACCGGCTGACTTTTGTAATTATGCGTTTGTTTTTCAGGTTTAAAAGAAGGTAAGGATTCCCTGGACATTTTTTTACCCAGGTTCTTTTCAATCAAAGCAATCATTTTCATGTCGTCCTGACCAACCAGCGAATACGCCTGGCCTTTTTTCAACGCTCGCCCCGTACGTCCGGTTCGGTGTGTATATGTTTCAACCGTGTCCGGCAGGTCAAAGTTGACAACATGGGATATTTCAGACACATCAATACCGCGTGCGGCAATATCTGTTGCAACCAAAACTTTGAATGTACCATTTTTGAATCCATCCATGGCTTTTTTCCGGTTCTGCTGGCTCAGATTGCCCTGCAGAGATGTGGCACGAAAACCTGAATTATGTAATTGTTTTGCCAGGCTTTTTGCCTTGTGCTTGGTCCGGGTGAATACGATGGTCCTTTTCATGTCCTGCTGCTTGATCAGGTGTTTAAGGAAAGCGGTTCGCTGCTCTTTTTTGACATTGAAAAGTGCATGGGAAATCGTCGCCACCGGCAGGGAATGGTCAATTTTGACCGTTACCGGATGATGAAGAATTTTCTCAGCAAGACGTCTGATTTCCATAGGCATGGTTGCAGAAAAAACAAGGGATTGTCGTTTTTTAGGCAATTGTGCAACGATTCGTCGGATATCAGGAAGAAAGCCTTTGTCAAACATATGATCTGCCTCATCAAGGATCAGGACTTCAATATGATCAAAATTAATGGATCCTTCATTAAATAGATCAAGCAGTCGTCCCGGACAGGCAACAATAATTTCTGCACCGGCGCGGATCGCTCTTATCTGTGGGGATTTGCCCACACCGCCATAAATGGCCACACTTTTTAATTGGGTTTTACCTGCCATTTTCCTGATCTCATCATGGGTCTGTTCGGCCAGTTCCCTGGTGGGTGCTATAATAAGGGCACGTGCTTTTTTCCGGGAACCGTTCATTAATCGCTGGAAAAGCGGCAGGACAAATGCTGCAGTTTTTCCAGTGCCTGTCTGAGCCAGGCCGAAAACATCCTTGCCGTCAAGAATTGAAGGAATCGCTTCTTTCTGGATTGGGGTTGGTGTGGTGTAACCGCAGGCGGCAATACCGGCGGCTATTTTAGGGTAAAAATTAAACTCTTTAAAACTCATTAAACTCCTTTGTGTTCAAGCTGCCGCAATTTTGGACACCTTAAAACATGGATTCATTTGAATCCGCTATATATTTTTGTTCTGTGAAGAACAACAAGTCATGATTGATGGTTAACCGGTAATTCTATGGAATAAGACAGGTTATGGCTCCGCCAAAAGTGTTATACTGTTTTCACGTAAGTAATCAGCATAAACTTCAACGGCAACGTACGATGCAATGAAAACAACGAGGTTAGCGAGGATAAACTGACAGAAAAAACCTGACAGGGGATGTGCTCCTACTTGGATATCGACCTGCATCATACACGAATGAACAGAATTTGCAATCAAATAAAAAAAATACTATCAAAAAATTACAATTATTTAATAATCAAGCACTATTTATAAACAATAAAATTATAATAATTATCGGGAACAAAATTAAATTTTTCCGAGTTAACCCTTTAAATAATAGCATCTTTTTATATTTGTCATAACTGTGAAAAAAGCTATATAATTATCAGATGTTTTGTATGCAAAAAAAATGCCGAAAAAAATAAAAAATTTATTAATGCTTGACATTCCTTTTTATTAGTCTATTGTTAAGGCACGTTGCGCAGATATAAGTGAAGCGCAAATGTTTCCTCCTTAAGGTGTATATTCCAATATCAAAAAGTGGTTTGTCCCCAAAGTTAGAAGCAATTATTTTTATTTTTATTACAGGAGAGTGCCAACATGGCAAATGGTATCGTAAAATGGTTTAACGACTCAAAAGGTTTTGGATTTATCGAACAAGCAGACGGCGGAAAAGATGTTTTCGTCCATCATTCGGGTATTAATTCAACTGGTTTTAAATCCCTCAATGAAGGAGATCAGGTTTCTTTCGACATTGAAGATGGTCAAAAAGGACCTTCAGCTGCAAATGTAACCGTGGTTTAGTTAACCGTTTTATTTGCGTTAGAAAAAAAATCATCCTAAGATGATTTAGAAATTAAGCCCTTGGGCGGCATGCCGCCCAAGGGCTTAATAATTTTTTGTTCTAAAAGATCAACGTATCACAACTGCCCTGCTTCTCGCAGTCGGTACGGGGAGCCGCCTGCTTCCCCTGACAGAGAAATTCCCAAGTGCCTGACTATGGTCAATGAAACTGACATTCGATATCTTTTTGCTCCAGCGTAACCTGTTCTCCGTCCCGAGTCTTAATATAGGCGACCCAGGGGATAAATTTGGTCAGAGGACCGCACAAATCTTGTCGCACGAGGCCGCGTGGGTGGGCGGGGCCGCCTGCACACGACGGTAAACTCCGAACCTGTTCGTTTCAGGATCATACCCCACATGGCTGGCCTTAAATTTAAATTCTCGAATTTACACCCGAGGCCTGAAGCCTTTGGTTGTTTAGTGAAATATCATCTGGTTTGAGTTGTAAAAAATGAATCTGGCTGATATAAATGAATTGTGCCTTGATAGTACTGGGAAAAAATTTTTTTAATAAAAAGGCAGCAAATGCTTTTTAAAAAAAGCCTTTTAATCATTTTTATCAGCTGTATTCTGGTTGAAATCTGTACTTACAATAACTGGCTTCCTCCTCTGGAGCAGGTTATTTATGACACCTATCATCGCATGGCCAAAGTACGGTCTGGGTATACGCCCCATGTTGTCATTATTGCCATTGATGCTAAAACCCTGAATTATTTTAAAGAAGACCCCCTCGTATTCTGGGGACCTCATTTTGCTCAAGCCATATCCGCCTTAGGCAATGCAGGTGCAGCCGCCATAGGAATAGACCTGATTTTTTCCATCAACCCTGAGTCCTGGCTGCAAAAAATGAAATTCGATATATCCACTGCCACCCGATCAATTAATACTTTGTTTCAAAAACAGATTCATTCTTCAAAAATCGTATTGGCAGGACAGGTCACATGGTCTAAAGAAAATCATGAACTATTTAACCTCCCTGCTGTTGAATACATGTATGCCCTTTCAGATGGACCTGCTTCCGTGGGGCTGGTTAATCTGTTTCAGGACAGCGATGGTGTTGTCCGTTCATTTTACGAAAAGCTATTTGATGATAACAGGAAACCTGATACAGCATTTGCACCGCTCCTGGCAATGAAAGCAGGTTATGGCAACCCAGGATCTAAAATAAACCGTATTGGCTATATCGGGCCACCCGGTACCATTCCCCGGGTTTCACTCATGGATCTGTTCACTTCAGATGCAAAAGCCTTAAAAAGATTAGCGCTTCTTTTAAAAGATAAAATCGCCATTATTTCCGTTGAGCAGGACGGATTCAATGACTCTCACATCACTCCTTACTCTGGCGGGCTTTTATCCGGGAACATCAACCTTATGAAAGGGGGAGAAATCCATGCGAACATTATTGAAACAATTATCTCAGAAAAATCCCTGAAGGATCTGCCAGTTCTTTTCAGGGTGGCCTGGCTGATTGTGGCAGTATCTGCATTTGTTTTTTTTGCACAGGCTCTGGGTCCGAAGAGAGGATTGGCTGTAAATGTTCTTATACTGGTAATTTTCGCAGTTTTTTCCTATATTCTATTTCTTACGGGGATACTGGCTCCGATCATCAACCTTGCCTTAGCATTGATATTGTCATTTCTTGGAATTCTCAGCACAAAATTGACCCATGAGGAAAAAGAACGACTTCAAATGAAGAAAAAATTTGGGCCATATGTGTCTGAATCTGTATTGGAAGAAATTATCAAACAAAACAAATTGCCAACACTGGGGGGTGAAGAAATTGAGATAACAGCCATGTTCTCAGACATTCGAAATTTTACAACCATTTCTGAAAAGCTTTCTCCTGCAGAGGTAGTAGAATTTCTTAACCACTATTATTCACAGGTCTGTGATCTGGTAACCTCCAACAAGGGTATTGTTGACAAGTTTATTGGAGATGCGGTAATGGTAATTTTTGGAGCACCCCTGCCTACACCAGATCACGGGAAGCGATGTTTGAAAACGGCATTGGCCATGCTTGAAACCGCCATCGAATTTAAGGTATGGTTAAATAAACGATTTCCGGATCGAGACATCCCTGAGTTTCAGATTGGCATCGGTATTCACACTGGCAAAGCTTTGGTGGGAAATATCGGCTCCAGACAGCGAATGGAGTATACTGCTATAGGAGATACCATTAATATTGCTTCACGACTTGAAGGACTTTGCAAAAAATTGGGGTGGACAATTGTTGCCAGTCAAACTACAATAAAAGCGACTGAACACGAAGTGGTTTTTGGCCGTAAAGAAAAAATCCAGCCAAGAGGAAGATCTGGTTCAATTGAAATCGTTGAAGTGCTTGGAATGAAACCCGATGCCAGGAATAAGGGAGGTACGAATGAAAAAATATAAGAATTATTATTCATCCGGCATGATAATTTTAATAGGTCTTACACTGAACCTGGTCATGGCAACATGGGCATTTTCTTCTGAAACTGCCCTGGGAATGATTACCCAGGTCTCAGGCAGGGTTTCCTATATTCATAACGGAACAAAACAGGATAAACCGCCTGAATCTTTTATGAAATTTTACAAAGGAGATAAAATAATTCTTGAACCGGACTCACTCCTGCTGCTGGTCTTTTTTAAAAGTGGAAGGAAAGAGACATGGGAAGGACCGGCAAGCTTTTACCTGGATCATTTAAATGGGGTTGCCATTGATAGTAAGGGTGCTGAGCCCAAAATTACTTCATTACCAGCCATCGTTACCAGTGAAATCAGACGGGTTTCCAAAATTATTAATACCTCCCGACTGCAGACATCAGGCGCTGTCATTGTCAGAGGCCAGGAAAATAAAAATGAACCAGCTCAATCCATTCCAACAGTTCAGCTTGACCCCAGTGAAGAAAAGGAAATCGATTCGGCTAAAAATACTTACAAAATGCTTTTGGACAATTCTTCAAAAAATGATATCACACCGGAATTGTTTCTCTTCAGTGTTCTTGCAGACTATGACCAGTTTTTGGAAATGTCCAAGTTGATTGAAACCATGAATAAAAAGCAGCCTGACAATTCCACTACCCGGGAATTAACCCTGTGGCTGGAGAAACAAATGTGAAAGACCGAATATTTCTAATCATAATGGCGATCCTTATTATGACGGAATCTCCGGCTTTGGCTGGGATGACTTCAAACACGGAACCCGGTCAAAACAGGAGCACTATATCCACTCAGATTTTATCCATTGAAAAAAATGCCATGGATGACTACGCATATGGCAAATTTGCCAATGCTGCCAAATTGTGGGAACAGGCAGCCCTGCTGTATAAAAAAACAATGCAAAGGCCTGGGCACATAAAGGCATTGATTCATCTCTCAGAAGCTCTCCTGGAAACGGGTAACGTTAACATGGCTAAAAACCATCTTGATACGGCAGTGGACATTGCCGGCAGTATCAATGATCTGGAACTATTATTTAAGGCCAGGGCAACTCTTGGCAAACTTCTATATCAAACAGGAGATCTGGATCAGGCAGAAATCATCCTTAAAAAATGTCTGGATCAATTGAAAGATCTTAATAAAAAAGAATTGGAAGCCACTGTTTTTCTGAACTATTCAAACATATTGTTTGCCAAAAAAAAATTCAGACAAGCAGCTGGATACTATCGTCAGAGCATGGAAAAAGCCCAGGAGCAAAATCAATTTTCCCTGGCAGTCAAAGCTGCTGTGAATCTGGCAAAAACCCAGGTTGTTCTAAAAAATTACACCATATTATACCCATTGCTCAAACAGACATTCTCACAGGCAGCTAACCTGACAGACAGTTTTGATAAAGCCATTTCTCTGATAAGTATTGGCCGAATTGTAAGTCAACAATGGGCTGACCATAAATTATCACCTTTAGCTGGGGAACTTCTTTTCCTGGCCTATGATACATTTGAAGCCGGCTGCCAGGTCGCCCAAAGGATCAATAACAACTGGTCTTATTCTTATGGACTTGGTTCTTTGGGACAATTGTATCAAAAAAATGGCCAGCTTGAAGAAGCAGTTTACTATACACGACAGGCCATATTTAAGGCTCAGCAAATTGGTGCGTTTGATATTTTATACCAGTGGCAATGGGATATGGGCAGGCAATTCAAATTACAGGGGAAGATTGACAATGCCATTGAGGCCTATGGACATGCCTTGAAAAGTATTTCAGAAATCCGGGAAGATCTAAAAAATGATTGCAAGGGTAAGTCCAAAGTATCCTTCAGGGAGGCTATCGGCCCCGTGTATTTTGAATTGGCAGATCTTCTTTTACAGCGAAGTGCTCAAAAAAATGATCCGGAAAGATTGCAAATTGACCTGACAACCGCTCAAAATACGGTTGAACAGCTAAAACAATTGGAACTGCAGGACTATTTCCAGGATGATTGTTTGATTGCACTCAAGGCAAGACAATCAAGCCTTGACAAGGAACTTCCGGGGACTGCTGTAATCTATCCTGTACTGCTGCCTGAAAGGATGGAAATAATAGTTACTATAGGCGGTGTTAAGAAAAGCTTCAATGTTGACGTACCAAAAACAATACTGACTAAAGAAGTCAGATGGCTGAGAAAAAAACTTGAGCAACCGGGAAGCCGGTTCATCAGACATTCCAGGAAACTGTATAAATGGATCATACAGCCTATTGAAAAAGAACTGGAAAAACACGACATACATACCCTGATATTTGTTCCGGACGGCCCGCTTCGAACAATACCCATGTCATGCCTCCATGATGGTGATGTATTTCTCATCAAAAAATTTGCCATTGCAACGACCCCAAGCCTGACCCTTACAGACTTGGTTCCCCTGCGCCGTCAGGGCATTAAACTGCTGCTGAACGGGCTGACTGAATCCGTGCAGAACTTTTCTCCATTACCATATGTGGATATGGAATTAAGTGAGATAAACAAGATGTATATGGGCCGGTTGCTGATGAACGAGGCATTTGTATATCCATCTGTGAAACAGGAACTTGAAAATACATCCTATTCCATTATTCATATAGCATCCCATGGCCAGTTTGACAAAGATCCTGAAAAAACCTTTGTGTTAACCCATAATGGTAAACTGACTCTGGACAGCCTGGAAGAATTAATGGCATTAAGCAATTTTCGTCAGGAACCTGTGGAATTATTAAGCTTAAGTGCCTGCCAGACAGCTGTTGGAGACGACCGGGCTGCCCTGGGGCTTGCTGGAATAGCAGTGAAATCCGGTGCACGCAGTGCTCTGGCCAGCCTGTGGTTTATCAATGACAAAGCAGCCTCAATGCTGCTGGTTGATTTTTACAAACGGCTTTTGGATTCTGATACCATAACCAAAGCCCAGGCTCTTCAGAAAGCCCAGATAAACCTTTTGGAACAAGATGCCTATCAGCATCCCACATACTGGGCACCTTTTTTATTGATAGGGAACTGGCTATAAAAATATTTAATAACCTTCCAGACCTGTAATCGGAGTAGATAAAGGAACAAATAAGCTTGGCACAAGCCCCCCCCTGCCGCTCTTTATCAGGCTTGAGGCCGTCTCATTGGTTCTAAATTGACATTGATCACTCTTAAGGACCGGAATCTTGTTATATTCAGGCAAGAAGGCAAAACTGGAATTCAAATCAATATTTGGAGTCTCAATATTAATGGTCCCGTCAACGCCGAGTTGGGATGACGCATTAACGATACTATTGGTATCTGAAAAAAAATAATCTGCAACAATATGAATGTTGCCGCCATTGCCCTGGTAAGCATTGGCAATCACAAGGCTATTGTCAAGAATAACAAATACAGGGTCGATGGAAATATTCCCGCCATTTCCCAGACCGCCTCCCACAGTGGCGGTGATATCACTATCCACCATCCTGAGAGTATTATTTATCTTGACAAAGATGTTGCCACCATCTGCAAAATTTGCCTCCGTTGTTATTTTGCTATCCTCTAAAAAGAGTTGATCCAATGCGTTAATGCTGATGGTACCGGCATCGCCCGTTCCTGAGGAACTACTGGATATAGAGGCCTCATCAAATAGTGAGATTTTACTACCATCAATCTTGATGTTCCCGGCTTTCCCCTTATCTGCCGAGGCTGTTGATATAAATCCCTGGCTGGACAATGTCATGTTATCGGCATTTATGGATATGTCTCCTCCATTTCCTGTTCCGGCGATATTTCCGGCTTCGATTGCACCATTTTCCGAAATCGAAAGCTGGCCTGTGGATATTGTTACATTGCCTGATTGCCCGGCAGCATTGGTATTGGCAAATAACCCGGAATAAAAATATGGATTCTGACCTGAAATGGCCAATGAATTGTCTGCCGTGATAACGATATTGCCGCCATTGCCGGAGCCTTCCGCACCACTTGATACTATCCCGCCACTTTCAATTTTAACGGTGTCAGCTTTAAGGATTATAGCCCCGCCTTTGCCTGTATCCGTGCTGGTCACCTGAAAATTACCACCATCTGATATTTGAATATCTTTTGTGTTTACAAGGATTTGTCCGCCGGCGCCACTGCCATAACTTGCGGCAAAAATACCGCTGGTATCAGTGCCGACACTACCGGATATGTTCACCAAATTTTGGGTATTAATAACGATATCTCCGGCCGGTGCACTGCCAAATGTACTGCAGGAAATCTGGCCCGTACCTGTTACATCCAAAAAGGCTCCATTGATTAAAATATCTCCTCCAGCACCTGTATCAAATGTCCGATTATAGATTGTGGCGCCATCGCTCACAAGAATATTGGGAGAATCAAGGGTCAAATATCCACCCTTACCACTGCCATTGGTATAGGCGGCCAGACGGCTGTAATAGCCGGAACCATCATTGCCATCAATCCAGATCGAATCATTGGCATGGATATCAATACTTCCGGCATTACCGCTGCTTTCCGTATACACATCTATGGCACCTGCATTCAGGACAGACAGGGTATCAGTATCAATAAATGCAGATCCGGCATTACCGGATGCCAGGGCCAGCACTCCTATTCTTCCAGCATCCAAAAGGAATTGGGAGGTGGAAATAATAATGTCACCACCGTCTCCACCACCCTTTGAAGTGGTGAACAAACCACTGGTGAATCCATTACTATCCCCGGAAATCTTTAAGGAATCTGCCAGGGAAAACTCGATATTCCCACCTATGCCTTCCTTTGTATTGGTCAATATCTGGGACCCGCTTGAGATATCCAGATTTTTTGCATCCACAATTATGGTGCCTGAATCACCGCTGTCACTTGAGCTGGCGCTGATCAGAGCATTTTCTTTCAAGGTCAATTCAGAGGTTTTAATGGTGATATCCCCTGCAGGACCATTTCCTGATAAACTATAGCTGAACATACCTGAAAAAGATCCATCTCCAGGGCCATTAATCAAAATGTAATTATCTGCATCAACTGAAATGTTTCCGGCCGTTCCTTGATCCAGACTGATTGCCAGGATACTGGATAAATTTTTTAAATCCAGGCTGCCCGTTATGATGGAGACATCTCCGGCCTCCCCGTCTGCCACAGTACTGGTTGATATAGCACTGTCTGAATCAAGAACAATGGAATCGTCCACAATGATGTCAATGCTCCCCCCTAGGCCGCTGCCTTTGGTTTCCGCCAGGATATTCGAATTTTGAACCATGAGGTTGCCTGCGCGAATATAGATCTGTCCACCGTTATCATCGCTGGTATATAGATAGGAGTCGCTTAAGATGTCCACATTTCCCATTTGTTTAAAACTATTGGTATCAACACCATTTGTTTCAGGTAACACTTCGCCCTTTGAGGAGACAGAGACAGCATCAATCCGACCGCCTTTTGCATATAAGGTAGCTTTGTTTTCCATCTTAATTGCGCCAGTGATGACTGAGATATTTTTCCCTGGAAGTACAGAAAGCAGGCTGCCGTCAATATTAACGGCAGAAGGCAGGGGTGTTAAAAACCCAAAGGCTTCAACGGGTGAAGATGTTAAAATGCTATTGTCTGTTGAATTGGAGTAAAATACCCCATCTTTACCAAGATTAAGATAATCTGCAGTGCTGACATAAAAGGACCCGGTAATATCCAATTGGGCATTAGGTCCGAATACAATTCCGGATGGATTCAGAAGATAAAGGTTTGCATTGATAATTTCAGATTTTAAACTGCCATCAATATAAGATGACTGATCACCCGTTATTCTGCTGATAATATTTGAAACAGTGTTCGGTCCTTTAAAAACTGCAGACTCACTTGAATCAAGGTTGAACAATGAAAAGCTGTGAAACAAATTCTGACCCACCTGGGTTCCAAGATCAGAGGTTATGGAATAATCCGGCCCGTTAAGAGCTCCTGATGCACCCAGTGTCCCGTCAAGAACAACTTCGGCCGGGCATGACATTGGGTCCAAAATACGTAAAAAACAAAAGGCACACCCCCAAAGGAATATCTTCTTTAAACATTTCATAAAAAATACTACCTCCTGATTTAAAAAAGATTCCATTGAAAAAGAAAATGGACCCCTGAATCCTGTAAATCATAATCGCCATGACTTGTATTCTGCAGTCCGTAACCATAATATATCCGGCCGTGAAATTTTTTGCAAGGATCCCACCTGATACCCACTCCAATACTTGAAATGATGTCTGCACTGCCATGCCTGTTCCAGGATCTTCCCCAGTCAAAAAACGGGGATAACTGAATGATTCCATCTTGCGGACCAGTGCTAAAACCTTTCAGAGGAAGCCTTGCCACTGGCATCCGGTATTCAATTGATGCTATGAGACCATTATCCCGGACAAGATGATTTTCCCTGTATCCACGAACTGTTGCATGGCCACCTATTGCAAATTTTTCTAATGAGGGCAAAGGATCCTTGCTGATCTGAAAAGAAGCTTTAATTATAAATTGATCTCCTGGGATAAAATCAAATCGTTTTGACCACTGCAGCTGGCCCATTAAATTGATAAAATCAGAATCTGGTTCGCTTTTAAAATTTGTTGCATGAAACGCATCAATCCCTTTTGAGATAACAGATCGAAAGGCAAATACATAGGAAGGTCTGTAAATATTCAGATCTATAGCTAACCTTCCGATACTGAGATCTGTTTTACCATCGTCGGAATTCGCCACAAAAGAAAAGGGTTTATTGAAAAGAAATGTTTTACTGCTTCTTTTCTCGGCTGTGAATGTAAAGAACAGATCCTGATTAAGGTTTTGTATCAAAGGATACATAAAGTTGAGTCCAAAACTTGCAGATTCGCTTGTGATGTCAATAAGATCAAATGGTTCCTCAATAATCCGGGAATCAGTATATTCATAAAATGCAGAGAGTCTGTATCCAATAAGGCGGGAAGAAAAATCATAACTTAATGCATAGTCATCTGCTCCCCGGGTTTTTTTCCAGCGCGCGGAAAACTTATCCCCCCAGCCTGACAGGTTAAGATATTGAACCAGGACTTCAGATCCAGTACTGCCGGAACTTGGTGGACTGTCATTTGCAAATTTAATAATGGTCTTTAAAGGATTTGATTCAACAATCCTGGTCTTTAATGAAGCTTCTCCAAGCTCCATGCCCGGAATCAGTTCTCCGTTAACTCTTTCTACCAATGGATTTTTCTGGAGCATTTGAAGTTTTTCCTGAAGATCAAAAATATTGAAAGGCAACTCCTTATCTGAACTAAGATGTGTTCTGAGAAGAGAACTCGGGATTCTTTTGTTCCCCGTAATATCAATATTTGTCAATTTACCTTCAATAATACGAAAGTAAATTATACCTTCTGATACTTTCTGGTCAGGCAAAATGGATCCTGAATTAATATACCCTTTGCCGGCATAGTATTCATTGATTTTGTAACGAAGTTCATGGAGTTCCATTGTGCTGATTTTTCTATTGATATAAGGGGCAGCAATTTCAAGAAGTGTTTCACTGGAAACCACTTTGTTCCCGATAAACTCAAATTGTTTTATAAACACAAAAGGAGTTTGTGATAACTGATCCTTGTCAACTTTGGGGGGTAATTTTGGAAGCAAAATCTCTAAATCCATCGAAGGCCCATTGTGTTCGGGCAATTCTTTTCTTGTTTTAGGCTGGTCCAGTCCCAATTGACTGGTGGATAATTGCTGTGCAAGAATCAATGAAGGGAAAAAACTGATAAAAAGGAACAAATAAACCCACAGGGAAAGAACTTTGGAAAACGATTGCAGTGACAAAAGCATATGAATATCCTGACGAGTTAAAAATCATTTAATGGAACCTTTTAGCTATTGTTTCTACAAATTAAGTTAAGATAAGGCTTTTTGTCAAGAATCTATAATAATAATTTTATCTCATAATATTCCCTTATAACAATATTACTGCACCATGGAATTTGTGCAATTGTGGGTTGCACAGATTTTCGGTATTGCCAGAGCTTTTAAAGAAGGATCAATATTGCGAATGCTGAGTGTTGTAGTCAGATTGAATGATCTCTCGCGGTCTCCATGATAGATAAATGTCAAAGGCAATATTCTCATGCCATGTATAATGTTTATTTTAATTTTTTCAGCAAAGTTTTTCTATCGATTTTTAAAATTTCAATCGCTTTTGCCTTATTCCCTTTAGTCTGTTCCACAACATCTTTGACATATTTTTTTGACATCTCTTCCAGGCTAAGGTTGAGATCTTGGTCATATTCAATATTAAATTTCATCATGTCCGGAAAATTCAGGCTGTCAATTTTATTCTTATCATTCATGATGAGATTTCGGTGGATCAAGTTTTCAAGCTCCCGAACATTCCCAGGCCAGTAATATTTCTTTAGGGCTGCAATTGCTTTATCAGTAAATACCGGTGGTGTTTTTTCAAGCTCTTCGGCGTATTTTAAAACGAAATGTTTGGCAAGAAGAATTATATCATCTTCACGGTCCCGGAGTGGCGGGATCTCAATGGTAATTACATTTAAACGGAAAAATAAATCTTGACGGAACAAGCCCTTTTCAACTAGTTCTGCCAAGTTTTTATTGGTTGCTGCAATAATTCTGGCATCGATTTTTTTCGCTTGGGTTTCCCCGACCCGACAAATTTCTTTTTCCTGTAGAACCCTGAGGAGCTTTGCCTGGAGTTCAAACGGCAGTTCACTGATCTCATCTAAAAAAAGACACCCTTTTTGTGCAGCTTGAAAAAAACCTGTTCTATGTTGAACTGCACCTGTAAATGCCCCTTTTACATGACCGAACAATTCACTTTCAAAAAGACTAGCAGGGATGCCGGGACAATTGACGGGAATAAAAGGATAGATGGACCTCACCTTGTGATTATAATGAATTGCACGGGCGACAAGTTCCTTTCCTGTACCATTTTCCCCGGATATTAAAACGATTGCATCATTTTTGCTGGCTTTTTCAATCTTTGAATATGTGGCAAGCATATTTTGGGACTGGCCTATAATACCAAACTGGTTCCATGAATCATTATAGAATTTGTCAAGATCGATTTTTTTTTCTTTTTGTTGCAGGATATTTTTTTTTACTGCACTAAGAAGTTCTTTGTCTGTGAACGGTTTGGTAATGTACTCATCAGCCCCTTCCTTCATAGCTGAAACCGCACTGTTAATTGAACCATATCCTGTCAGCATGATAATTCCGATGTCCTGGAAATGGTCCCGAACATATCTTATTAAATCCAGACCTGTGAGCCTGGGCATTTTATAATCAGTTATCAAGAGGTCAATTCGCTGTTTTGAAAGAGTCTTAGTGGCATCCTCCACACTAAGTGCTGTAAAAATATGATACCCTTCTAATTCAAGGTTTCTTTGTACCACTTCGCAAGTAATTGCGTTGTCATCAACAATTAGAATTGATTCTTTGCAAGATTGGCCGGCCATTAGTTTTCCTCCAAAGGTAAACAAACCTCAAAAACAGTTCCTTTGCCGAGTTCACTGCTGATTTTAATGTCTCCATTATGGTTTTTGATAATACCATAAACAACAGAAAGACCCAATCCTGTCCCTTCCCCGACGTCTTTTGTTGTGAAAAAAGGGAGAAATGTTTTGCTGATATTTTCACTTGAGATTCCAATTCCGGTGTCTTCAACACAAAGAATTGCATTATTGTGATCCTTTCTTGTGGTGAATATTAGCTCTCCACCATTTTTCATCGCTTGTATTGCATTGATCGTCAAATTTGTTATGACTTGTTTAATTTGATGGGGGTCAACGGTAACCGAAATATTATCTCCATATTTTTTTACAATTGTGATCCCCTCTTTGATGCATCTTGCTTCTAAAAACGTAATACTGTTTTCAACCAGTTCGTTAAGATCATTTTTTTCTTTGCATAATTGTGATTGACGAGAAAATTCCATAAGTTTTTTTATAATTTCTCTGGAATATATGACACAGGTTTCAATTTTCCCCAGATCCTTTTCAGCCTGGGTTGGCAGGTCCGGCAATTTTAATGACAATTGGGCCAATCCCAGAATATTTCCCAACGGTTCATTCAGCTCATGGGCGACTCCGGCAGCAAGCTGACCAATGGTTGCCAACCGATCCGAATGTAAAAGCTGTTGTTGGATAATTTTCCTGTTTTCATTATCCTTTTGCTTTTCGAGATAAAAACTGATGATATTAGCGATACCTTTAAGCAGGTTTTTTTCTTCGATTAAGAATGGGTTATTTGATTCTGAACTCGATTGGAGTTTGTAAAAAACAGTTATTGCTCCTACAATTTGCGATTCAATTAGAATATTTTCATTTTGATACACTCTGGATTCAGAAAAATCAGGCGACTGGTAAACATTATTTTTAAAGGTGATTCTGGTGCAAGCTTGTTCTGAGAACTGCCATCCATTGGGGACAATACAAGCTATTTTTTTTAATGCGATGTCCATGTCATTTTCAACCATCACACACTGTGCAACCTGATACAGGCAATTGAGTTCTTTTATTCTTTCTTCTTCATTTCGGCAGACCCTTTTGTATTCATCATAAAACCTTTGCAATTCATCATTTCGTTTTTGCAGTTTTTTAATCACTTGCGTTTGTTTTTCAGCTTGGATATGAAAAGTGTTCATTTATGTTATGCCTGCCTGTTGTGTTAATACTTAACTATTCCATACCAAAAAATCTTGATATGGAATAGTTGCAAAAATAACCTTTATTCATTCAAAGTCAATGCAGATCAAGATAGTCCCTGATCCAGCATCGCATCTGCCACACGCCTGAATCCTGCAACGTTTGCTCCAAATACATAATTGCCTTTTTTACTAAACTCGCAAGATGTATTATAACACTGATCATGGATATGCTTCATAACCTGATGAAGTTTCATATCAACCTCTTGTTCTGTCCAGTTCATAAAACTGGCATTCTGTGCCATTTCAAAGCAGGAACAGGCCACACCTCCGGCATTGCATGCTTTTGCCGGGGCGTAAAAAATATCTGCATTTTCCAAAAACTCCATTCCCTCAAGTGTCACAGGCAGATTTGCTGCCTCCACAAGACATTTGACATTATTTTTTACCAATAATTTTGCATCATCAAGATCAAGCTCATTCTGTGTTGCGCAAGGAAATGCAATATCACATGGGGTTGTCCAAGGCTTTTTCTCAGGATGAAATTTTACTTTGAACTTATCCGCATAATCTTTCACTCTATCGTTTCCGCTTATCCTCAGTTTCAGCATATAATCTACTTTTTCACCGCTAACACCATCTGGGTCATGGATAAATCCGTCCGGTCCTGAAAGGGTAATAACCTTACCGCCAAGTTCATTTACCTTTTTTACAACCCCCCAGGCAACATTTCCAAAGCCTGAGACAGCAATGGTTTTACCTTCAATATTATCATTCACGTTTTTCAACATTTCTTCGGCAAAATAAACCACACCATACCCTGTGGCCTCAGGTCTTAAATAGCTTCCGCCCCATGAAATACCTTTTCCAGTTAAGACGCCTTCAAAAGATTTTGTCATCCTGCGGTACATGCCGAAAAGATAGCCGATTTCCCGTGCCCCAACACCGATATCACCTGCGGGGACATCGCTGGATGCACCGATGTGCCTTGACAGTTCCAACATGAAACTTTGACAAAAATTCATTATTTCATTATCAGACTTCCCCCGTGGGTTGAAATCTGATCCTCCTTTTCCACCACCTAAGAGCAAACCCGTCAATGCATTTTTAAAAATTTGTTCAAACCCAAGACACTTAATAATGCTCAAAGTAACTGAAGCATGAAACCGAAGACCGCCTTTATAGGGCCCCAGTACATTATTAAACTCAACGCGATGCCCTGTATTGACTTGCACCCGACCCTGATCATCTTTCCACGGGACCCTGAAGCTGATGGATCTATCCGGTTCAACCATTTGTTCAAGTATCCGATTATTTTGGTACTCCAAATTGGAATCCAGGACCGGAGAAATGGATTTAAAAACTTCTGATACGGATTGAATATATTCTTTTTCCCAGGGATATTTTTCCCTAAGCATGTCTAAAACATTGTTTGTATATGCACTCATGGCTTTTTCCTGATTAAGTTATTTGTATTGTTCACAGCGAATTACATTGCTATCTTTTTTTTGCAGGCAACATATTTCAAGATCTTCACAATTACTGCAAATTTCTTTTGGAAATGAAATAATTGGAGAGTCAACAAGGTCTATGGGTTTATTAGTGATAGTCTTTGATTTAGATAAATCAGTACATGAAAATTCTTCACAAAATATAACAGGTTTGGTGTGATTCATACGATAGCTACATTCGTCTGCATTTATACAATTTATACAAAGGCCTGATGGTTGTATTTTTTCGGTCATGGTATCTCCTTTTTATTATTTATTGACCATATTGGAGACTATAAATAGCAATTAGGATGCCAGACTTATAATTTTATTAAATACATTATTATTACAGTGAGTTAAACAATATAGACGTAATCAGAATCAAACTGAATAGTATGGAAATATTCCATAGATGGGAAATATTCCATATGATCTTTTGCTTTATTTATACAAGTTAAGCAGCTTTTAAGAAACGGAATCTGACTTTACGTGAGTGCTCTTAACAATAGTTAACAGATCCTTTCTAATCTTAGGGGACGCAGCCAAGTATTGTTCCGGAATAAAAGTGGAATCGAAACAAGCCAATGGCTTTATTGTTTGGATCTGATCTGCCATTCTTTGAAATAGAAGAACAGCCTGAAATTTTTAAAATTATTCATGAATTTTTTATTATTCTTGCATCCACGACAAACAAATCGCTCCCAAAACCTTTAACCGGATTCAGGTCGATCTCGTCTATTTCTGGAAAGTCTGTTACCAGACAGCCCAGGCGAACCAGGTAATCACCAAGGACATGGATGTCAACACCCTCATTTCCCCTGGCCCCTTCGAGTATGGGAGACGCATGAATATTGCGAATCATTTTTAATCCCTCGTCAAGACTTAAAGGTGCCAGGGCAAACTGAACATCCTTGAGGACTTCGGTATAAATCCCACCAATACCGAACATGACCAGGTGGCCGAACCCTTCCTCCCGGCTCGTACCCAGAATCAATTCAGTACCCGATACCATGGATTGCAGCAGTACGCCTTTTGATCCTTTGATGGTCATCATCCGGTCCCAGCAGACATTTACGGCTGCAAGGTCTTCAAGTCCCACTGTAACACCGCCAACATCACTTTTGTGCAATGGCCCGATGACTTTCATGACCATAGGGAAACCAATCTGATTGCAGGCATCTGTCAGTTCTTTTCTTTCAAGTACTGAAATTTGATCTGGAAGCCTGAAACCCGCACCACGCAGCACCTGTTCGACACCTCGGGGAGACATGATGGAAGGCTCTTTTGACAGTGTGTCTGCAATGGTTCTTTTATCGTATCCGTCCGGACGCGGTGCTATATCGTCCGGCAGATAGTGACCGGCAACCATCCGCAGTGCTTTAGCTAGATGGACTTCATCGGTAAAATAAATATGTCCTTTGCTGCAATACCGGGCAATCAAGTTCTGGGCCGTCACAGCTGAAGATAACACCGGGATGACTGGCAAGAGACTTTTGTCCATGGCTTCTCGGATTTCTTTATAAATCATCCAATTATCCGATAACAGAGAATTGCCGGTAACAACCGCTATAGCATCGACGTTTTCTTTTTCTTCTTCAGCCAGAAGATCCACAATGGACCTGATCTGATCCGCCGTCCGGCTGGGCAGGCAGTCGACGGGATTGGCAGTGGCGCTTTCAGGTGGTAGGATTTCACGAAGGCATACCTGAGTTTTGTCTTTTAAGACAGGCAGTTCCATTCCCTGCCGGTTCAGCTCATCAGACATCATTACACCGGGACCCCCGGCATCCGTTACCACGCAGATCCTTTTACCGTTAAGCGGCCCCTTTGCAGCAGATAATACGCAGGCAACATCGATCATATCACTTTTACTTCGGACGCGAATGATGCCTGATTTGGCAAACAGAGCGTCCACTGCAGTGTCATTGGTAGCCATGGCGCCGGTATGGCTTGCTGCTGCACGTTTTCCGGCAGCCGTTGTTCCAGATTTGATCCCCACGATGAAACAGCCCTTGCGGGACAGGCTGCGGGCATGCAGCATCAATTTCAGTGGCTTTTTCACTATTTCCATATACAACATGAGAACCGGCACTCCAGACCTGTTGTATTGTTCATCATAAAGCCCCAGGATATCTTCAACACCCATCTGGATGGAGTTCCCCAGGTTGACCACGGTGCCGAATGACAAGCCGCGGTATGAAGCCTGCTCCATGACATAGTCCACCGTTGCGCCGGACCCACTGATAAAATCAACTGTATTTCCGGGCAGTTCCGGTATAATTCCGGCAAATTTGCCTTTGTAGGCCGGTGTCATAAATCCGGAGCAGTTCGGACCGATAAGGGTTATATCCGCTGCTTCTGCGATTGCCAGCATTTCCCGTTCCAGTATCTTACCCTGATCATCCTTTTCACCGAATCCAGACGTCAGGATAATGACGACCCGTACTTTTTTTCGTGCAAGATCCTTTAAGCATTGTAGTACAAATTTTGCGGGAATAGCAATAATGGCAAGATCCGGTGCCCCAGGCAGGTCCTCAATGGAAGAAAATGTGGGGAGATCAAGGATGTTCCGTGTTTTTGGATTTACAGCCCACAGCTTGCCTTCAAAGCCATGGGATTTTATATTTTTTATCACCCGGCCACCGGGTTTCAGATCGTTGTTGCTGGCGCCGATTACAACGATGCTTCCGGGATTAAAAAGCGCATCATGAATATTGACAGACGATGATTTTTGTTTCAGTTCTTTTTTATTCATTTGCTTCACTAAGTTTCATGACTTTCATAATATTTCTCTCTTTTTCAATAAGTTTAAAAATTCATGCGGTAGATGGTTTTGCTTTGGCCCTATATCCCAATTACAAACCTTTATCAAAGGTTTTCCCATAAGCCCTGCATGCAAGCTTGCTTTCATCATCGGGAGCCCAATCGATTTTTTTAAGATCAATTACTTTTTGCAAATTCACTACATATTCTTTTGCAAATGGTCCCCAGACAGTATCAATCAAGGCTGTTTTTTCTTCCTGAATGAGATACGAATTATAGGATGACCCTCTATGGGTAGAGTATTCATCCCCATGAAATTTTCGTAATTCCCAATCAATTTTCCCTACCCATTGAATGTTATTTTTGACAATAAATTCCATTTGTTTCTCCTTATAGAAATTTATCAACTTAAAAATATATTTTTTAATCTTCCTTCTAATCTTGAATTTATTTCGACCGTTTTCTTTGTTTTGTCAGAAGGCTTTGTCTGCCATTACAATAAAGGGGTCACAGTCTAAAAAATTATCTGGAATAACTGTGATGCAGGCAGCACCCCAATGCGGTAACATTGGGGTGCTGATTTTTATTTATTGATGTTTGATTCCAGCATGGGTTGGGAATATTGGTGCAGATTACCATAAAGCGGTCCCCATGATCCATCACTCCGCCGATCTTTTGCCAGGGCTACAGTGATCAGCTTGAATCCGTCCTGTGTCTTTGCTGCCACTTGGGCGGTAAGACTTCTTGTCGTCCGGATACGCCATTTGGTTTTGCTCGTATCGGTCCACTCTTCAACTGTTTGTTCCTGCCAGTTTCCAGGTCTTGCCATGAGTAAATTCAGTCTGTTTGTACGTTTCGTAAAACGCCACAAAGGCATCAAAATTTTTCTGAGCTTTATTAAATTTTTCAGGTTCTGAAGTGCCGGGCACAAAAACCAGCTTGTCTGGATTATGCTCTTCTTGACCCGGGTAGGATAGATACTCGTTAAATTGGGCCACCCATTCCGCCGATTGCTTTTCCATGGCGGCTTTTGTACCTTCAGCATCGGCTTTTACTTTTTTTTCCGCTTCAAATTGTCCGGCATTTTTTTGAGTAAGATCGTTATACCGGGTCATCATGGTTGCAAAATCAGTATGATTGGGGTCAAACTGACCACCATAATTTTTTTCGATTTCTTCGAACAGGCTGTTTGCCTGACCAAGCAAATATTGGGTCTGTTCAGCGTCTTTTTCAATATAGCGTTCCGCTCTGTCCAAATGCCGCTTTATATCCCGCAGGCGTTTGGTTACACCACTGGGTAGTTTGTTGTCATCTGAAGAAGTCGTAATGGCCGGAGCGGTTGATGCGGATTCAGTCGGCTGGTTTTCCCTCAGTTTTTTATCCACATTTTTCTTGATTCGTGTATATTTTTTTTCAATCTGAAGGATCTTGTTGTTATTTGGATCTTGGGCTTTGCCCTGTTCAATTAAAGCCACAGCTTTTTGTAAGAGAAGATCCGCGTCTGTGTTTTTACCGCTGTGCATCTTCCGCTCTGCATCGCGAACCAGTTTGTTTGCCTGCTTGGCCAAATCATCTACTGTCGCAAAAACCTGTCCGGCAAATAGAAACGATACAACCATCAACACCGCAATAATTACGCCTTCTTTTTTTGCAAACATCGTACTACCTCCCATTGTATGGATTGATAATAAAATTTGGATAAAATACCCCGATCCTTAAAGTAACCTGTTATTGACAGAGATACAAAGTCAGATCAGGGAGCTAATCATCGAGTTAAAGCATTTTATCACATAGTCCCGCCCATAAAAGACCTTAACATTAAGATCTGATGCAGTTTTTCTGTGATGTTGAACCGGTGTTCCGGCGAGCGGAGTTATTGATAAAACGTTGTTGAACAGTGCCGCGGGTATATTCCGGAAACGCCTATCTTGACTATGGGTTTTATATCGCCTGTCTTCTGGATGTGCAAGAAAAAACTGAAGGACATGGACATCTCCCACATTGAATTTATGAGTCTTCAAATATTAACTTTTCAAAAAGACTTGACAGCATACCCCCTTGAAATCATGTAAGTAATATGATTAATATGACATGTCCAATAAAAATAAATCCCCGGTTGATTTAAGGGAGGGGGCACCCCATTTAAAAAAAGGAGATGTGTATGAAAATGTTTCGATTCCCAACTATTTTATTAAGTTTTCTTCTCTGTTTTGTTTTACAGGCATCTGCAGCCCCCGTCACCGTTGACACCAATGGCTTTCTCAATCTGCCAAGCATCCAGGTGGGCGCTTCCAATTATGCAGTTGGGTTTCAGCTTTTAAGCGGGATATCACCCGTTACCTTTGAACTCAGCAACAACATCGTTGTCACCAGCGAAACACCCAATGCCCAATATGATAACGGGACAATCGCCATTACCGAAGTTGAATACGGCAGTGACAAGTACAGTATTGAACTGCAACTGGTTCCAAACACCTCCCCGTTACAATTTGAACTGACCGGTATCACTGTCTTTTGCCAAGGCTGTGTCCCTGTAAACCAGGGAGGTACAACTGTTTCCGGGTTGAGTTTTAATTTCAAAGAAAATACGCCTGGTTACGGGGATACAATTGGCACCATCACCTTTCATGCTGACGGAACATTTACAGATGACGCATCAAATGCCCAGGGCCATTTCCTGGCGGGAGGCACCTGGGTTCAAACCGGAAATCAGCTGAGTATTCACTTTACCTCTTATCAATATGACGGCGAATCTAAAGTACTATACGACGGTAGCACCATGACCGGGCAGATTGACAACAACCAGGGAACCCTGACCGACGGTAATACCAGTATGAATCTGCTTTAACTCCAAAACTGATTTCCAGCAAAGTGGACGGACTTCTATAATTCGGGGCTATCATCTGGTTGGGGCATCCATCTGTACTGCTCAGGGTTCTTTTGTCCTGCATGCGGCTTACCATATTTGCCGAAAACCTTTCCGTTCACAGGAGACCGTCTATTAAATGCGTGATCTTCCATCGCAGTTTTCAAGCAGTTTCGCATACCAAAGGTTGCGGAACAACATATTGTTGAGCAATATCAGGGATACAGGACCCACTTTTAAAATCCTTAAGCATTTTGTTAAAAAGCTCCTGGTTTTTTGGAATATATTTTGAAATGGTTTCTCTGTGGATATTTAATCTTTGGGCAATACGAACATGTGGGATACCAAGACGTGTCATCAAAGCGACCTTAATCTGGGCGGAAAATTCACGTTGACGATCGACTTGTTTTTGCTCCTCTTTTTTATTTGTTTTTTCCAGATCTTCTGCAAACGCCTGGATTTCTCTTCCGCTGAACTCATTCAGCTTAAGTTTTGGCAAAAGATCACTATTCTGACCTTTGAAAGGAATGGAACCTTTTTGGGTAACATCGTTAAAAACCTTGTCAGATGCCCGCTCAAGTCTTGCAAGAGCTTTTGTCTGTGCTTTGTTTAATTTGTGTTTAACTGATGCTTTTTGAACTTTTG
>Ga0233441_1000212_pt1 | contig 76172 bp, 79 predicted proteins | sample SI_123_September_4_FD_182781 | JGI IMG/M metagenome (GOLD analysis project Ga0233441, IMG submission 182781) | Seawater microbial communities from Saanich Inlet, British Columbia, Canada - SI_123_September2016_135_MG | ecosystem: Environmental > Aquatic > Marine > Inlet | place: Canada: British...
TATATAGCAGACATAACAGTGTTAAGGGCTTTAAAACCTGCATCAATTTCCTCTTTAGTTATCGTAAGTGGTGGTAAGAAACGCAGTGTGTTACGTCCAGCTCTTAAAAGCATAACTCCATTTTCTCGTGAATTATTTATGATCTTTGCTAAGGTATCACTATCTACAGTACGTAGACCACACATCATTCCGATACCTACTTTTTGAGTAAACACATCTTGATTTGCATCAAAGAATGTTTCTAGTTTTGTGTTAAAGTACTTAGAAGTATTTTCTAATGCTCCATTCTCTTTAAGCTCATTTAGTATATCTACAACCTCACAAACAGCAGTTGCACTTAGATAATTTCCTCCAAAAGTAGAACCATGGTCACCTGCACTTAGTACATGTTTGAGAGTTGTCATAACTATTCCAACTGGAACACCACCACCAACACCTTTTGCAAGAGTAATAATCTCTGGTTCAATGCCATACACTTGACTTGCTGTAAACTCACCTGTACGGTAAGCACCAGTTTGCACTTCATCAATTATAAGTGGAATATGCTTTTCTTTAAGAAGCTTTGCTAGGGCTTGAACCTTTGCTTTATCCTGTGGTTCAACACCACCTTCACCTTGAATAAGCTCTATCATAACAGCTGCTGTATGATCATCTAAAAGTGCCTCAATGGCATCCATATCATCAGCATAAACAAAACCATCTGGAAAAGGTCCAAAGTAGTTATGCATTGATTCCTGTCCTGTTGCTTTAACAGTTGTTATAGTACGACCATGAAAAGAATGCTTCAGTGTTATAATTTTGTAACGTTTAATCTCACCATCGCGTTCACCATGCTTTCTGGCTATTTTTATTGCGCCTTCATTTGCTTCAGCACCACTGTTACCGAAGAAACATGCCATGTCATAACCACTAGCTTCTACTACTTTTTGAGCTGCGTTTGATTGAGCTGCCATATAGTAAAGATTAGAAATATGTGTAATATTGGAGAGTTGTTTAGTAAGTGCTGCGTTTACTCTAGCATTTGCATGACCAACACTAACAACACCTATACCTGAAGTGAAGTCAATATATTTTTTGCCATTTGTATCTGTAAGTGTCGCGTTTGAAGCAGTTACAAACTCAACATCAACACGTCCATAAGTCTGGAGAATATATTTTTTATCTAACTCTTGTGTATTCATAATATACCTGTTTAATTTTAGTTAATTATATCTAAAATCAGGTTATTTCTTTTTATAAGTACTCATTTAAAACCTGAATAAGCTTATCTACATCTATTGGTTTTGCAAGGGTACTATTCATACCCGATTGAATAAACTCTGCTTGCTCATCTTGCATTACATTTGCAGACAGTGCCACTATTGCTATCTCTTTATTAAATTCTCGTATATTTTTAGTGGCTTCTGTTCCACCCATAATCGGCATTTGATTATCCATTAGAACAAGTCCATAGTCTCCTTCTATAACAGCATTAATTGCTTCTACACCATTAAAAACAACATCATACTCTACATTAATATCTTCGAGTATTATCTCTAGTAACATGATATTTGTTTTATTATCCTCAACAATAAGCATTCTTTTTTGATACTCTTCTTTTGGTTTTATACTCTGTTCACCTTGATTCTCAGCTTCATGAGAAGTTCTTACTGGTATATTAAATCCAAAACAACTTCCCTCGCCTTTTTTACTTCTAAATATTATTTTTCCATTCATGAGTGAAATTAGTGCTACTGAAATAAAAAGTCCTAGTCCAGTTCCTCCATAGTTTCTTGTTGTTCCTGAATCTTCTTGTTCAAAAGCTTTAAATATACTCTCTTGAGCAGATTCTTCTATACCAATTCCATTATCAACAACTTCTATCAGTAAATTATTTGTATCTATAGAATAATCTACTTTTACATTAACTTTACCATTCTGCTCAGTAAACTTAATAGCATTAGAAATAAAATTTGAAACTATTTGTAAAACGCGAGTATCATCAACTAATAGAAACGAAGGAAAGTCATCACTAAATTTCACTTCAAGAGTTATATTTTCCTCTGCTGCATTATTCCCAAAGAGAGAAATAAGATGTTCAAGCTTTGTCTTCATGTCCACTGAAATTATAGATATAGTAAACTTTCCACTTTGGATTTTAGAGATATCTAAAATATCATTGATAATTTGAAGTAAGTTTTTCCCACTTGAGCTCATAATTGCTAAGTATCTATCAAAATGCTCTTTCTCATAGATACTATTACTCATCACTTCTAAAAATCCAAGTATGGCATTTATTGGTGTACGTATTTCATGAGACATATTTGAGAGAAAGTCACTTTTTGCTTGAGAAGAAGCTTTTAAATCTACAAGAGTCTTTTCTAGTTCTTCGGTTCTTTCTTTTACTTTTAGTTCAAGGCTTTGGTTTAACTCCCATAGTTCTAAACTTTTTACTTCAAGAAGTTCTTCTGATTCTTTTCTCGAATTTCTTTCCCGAAATAAAATTCGCTTAAACTGCTCATCATTCATTATTATCTCTTTATGCTATCTTTATTGTAAAGAGGACTCTTGTATCATCACTTGCATCCATCGTAATATCTGCATTTTCATTAAAATATGTTGCTGCACCTTGTAAAAGGCCTTTTGCAAGATGATGAAGTTTTTTGCTAGATATATAGTAAAACTGAACAGTTTTTTCTTCATTTTTTACGATTTCAAACTTAGGAAGTTCTACATCAGGGTATAACTTTTTAACTTCAACATGAATATAATTTTCAACTTCTGGAATAAAATGTAAAAGACTCTGTTTTTCTACTAAATGAGGAAAAGATTTAACTAGTTTTGAGAAAAGATGTTCACCAAAAACTTCAAGTAAGTCGGGAATAGATACACCGGACTTATTACTTAATGAAACAACAACTTTTAGAAGTTCTGAAAATTGGTAATTTCCTGTTGCTGCATAAGTACCATCATTTTCAAGTTTCGACTCCATAATAACATCATCAAGTAATTCAAAACCAAACTTCTCTTCAATAAGTTCAAATAATTCTGTAAATATCATTCCCTTCATTCTATCAAGCCTTTTTTATAATATAAACTATTATATTAAAAAAAAATTAAAGAGTTATTAAACTATAAAAACTTATATACATCAATGTTTAGAATTCAAAAGAACAGGATTTATGCTTACTAGTCACCTTTAAACTCTATTTTTACGAGTTGAGAGAAGATTTTTGGTGCTTTAATAATTATTTGAGCCTTATATTTAGAAATATTTACACTATCTGCTAAATTTAAAATTCTTGAAAGTGTGTATGTAGTCTTTAAATCATCTATATAAATGATGCTATTTTTAGAAAATTCTACATTCTCTTTATCAAGGTATATTGTTAGCAATGCTTTAGATGTATCAACTAATGTAGCGAGTTTCGCCGATCTAGTAACAACCTGTCCTACTTTTACATCCAAGGAGTAGAGGGTTAGACCTTCACCTTGTAAGTTTTTATCTTTAATACTTCTTTGAAGTTGTGATTTTCTCAATTTTAAGTCAGAGATCTGCATTTGTATTGTGTTTATCTCTTTTTTTGTGTTTAAGTAACTATTTTCACTATTTATCAAGTCATAAAACTCTCTATCTTTTTCAAGTTTTGACTTTATTTTTAAGAGTTTTATTTTTTCATAGTTATCTCTTTTTTTCGCTAAAGATTCTTCTAAGTTTAGAACTATTTTTTTATTTGACTCTAAATTTTGTTCCGAGTAAAGCAACTTTTCTTTTGTATACTTTAACTCATTTTCATCAAGCTCTGAGTCAATCTCTATATAAGTCTTAGTGGTAAGTTTCTTTCCAAGCATACTTTCATCAATAAATCTAACTAAGCCTTCTACATTCGCCGATATATTTCTTACTTCAAAAGGTTCAACCTTAGAATAATAAACATTAGCATGCAATGACAATGAAACTAAAAACATATAAATAAAAAATTTAAAAATAAACATAATTACAAAAATCCTTTCTCAATTAAATACTCTTATTTTAACATTACATTATTAATATTCAAGGGTATTTCATTATCTTTTTGGTATTATGACATAATATATAATTAAAGGTTTTTTAATGTCCATCTTAGATAATGTCGATGCTGCTACAAATCTAGCAAAAAATAATGAACTGCAACTTCTCGTTTTTAGAGTAAACCATAAAAATGATTCTGCTTTTTATGCTATCAATGTATTTAAAACGAAAGAAGTTGTTGAAGTAAAAAACCACTTTATAACACAGATTCCTGCTTCTCATACGCTACTCGAAGGCACAATTATTCTTCGTGGAGTGCAAATTCCTATTTTAGACCTTCCTTCTTGGCTTGGAAATAAACTTTCTAAAAAAAGTTTAGAAAAAACTAACATACTCATATGTGACTTTAATGGTATAACTATTGGTCTTAGAATTATGTCAGCATTTAGAGTTATAAAAAAGAACTGGAACGAAATGCATGCTCCTGATAGCTATAGACTAAAAGAAGATGGTGTTGTTATGAATGATACAAGACTTGAAGATGGCACCTTATGCCTTATCCTAGATTATGAAAAATTTCTTGCTGAAGTTATTCCTCAAGCAATGGTAGATGTTTCAGCAGATACTGCAAGTTTAGAGCATTTTCTAATACCTGACAAACTCAAATATGGAATAGTTCTTGTTGCAGAGGACTCAAAAACAGCACAAAGACATATGATTCAAATTTTTAGAAACGCTAATATTAAAATGAAAATATTTGATAATGGTAAAAAACTTGTTGACTATATAAGTGAGCTGGGAGAAGATGCTCTTCAAGTTCCTGTAATTGTTACAGATATTGAGATGCCTGAAATGTCCGGATTTACTGTTATTAGAACACTCAAAGAGAACCCTTATGCAAAAGATATTCCCATTATTGTTAATTCATCAATGACAGGACAAAATAACAAACGCGAAGCTGAATCTTTAGGTGCTCGTGGATTTATAGATAAGACAAAAAGCCATAATATTATTAAATTAATTGCTTCGGTAATGGACTAGATTAAACACCGATAGACTACCCTACTTTAACTCTCATGATATTCATGGGAGTAAATTCTTTTCCCAAACAATCAAGTCAAACTAATCAAAAGTCATAATATAAACAATTATAAAAAGAGCAAGACAGAAGTAAAAAAGTTTAAAGAGTGATGTAGTTTGGGTATTTCATAGTGAGGAAGTGTACTATTGTACACGACGAGTGTAGCAATGCACAAAATGCATTGCTACTTGAACTTTATACCAGATTACTGGAATAAAGAGATTAAAACTCCAGCTGCAACAGCTGAACCTATAACACCTGCAACATTCGGACCCATTGCATGCATTAAAAGCATATTTGTACGGTCGTACTCCATACCGACTTTATTTGATACACGAGCTGCCATAGGAACTGCTGATACTCCAGCTGAACCAATAAGTGGGTTTATCTTGTTTCCTGGGAAAAGATTCATAATCTTAGCCATAATAACACCCGAAGCTGTACCAACTGAAAATGCAACAATACCAAGTGCCATAATAAACATAGTATCAGGAACTAAGAACTGGTCAGCTGCTAGTTTAGAACCAACACCAAGACCTAAGAAAATAGTTACTGTATTTATAAGTGAGTTTTGAAGAGTATCGTTAAGACGCTCAACAACACCTGACTCTTTTAAGAAGTTACCAAACATAAATGCACCAATAAGTGGTGTAGATTCAGGTAAAACCATAATAGCAAGAGTTAAAACCATAACAGGAAACACTAACTTTTCTAAACGTGAAACATGACGGAGTGTAGTCATTTTAATACGACGCTCTGTATCACTTGTTAATGCTTTCATAATAGGAGGTTGAATAATTGGAACCATCGCCATATATGAATAAGAAGCAACTGCAATAGCACCTAAAAGTTCTGGAGCAAGTTTTGTTGCGATAAAGATAGATGTTGGACCATCTGCTCCACCAATAATAGAAATAGCTGAAGCTTGCTGAAGAGTAAAGTCAACAAATCCAAACTGTGAAAGTGCAACTGCACCTACAAGTGTTCCAAAAATACCAAACTGAGCAGCTCCACCAAGAAGTGCTGTCTTAGGGTTTGATAGAAGTGGACCGAAGTCAGTCATAGCTCCAACACCCATAAAGATAATAATTGGAAACATCTCGTTAGAGAGTCCCATTCCATAAATAACACCTAAGAATCCATGGTCTCCAGCGATTCCAGCAACTGGAATATTAGCTAGAAGCCCACCGAAGGCAATAGGTAAAAGTAAAAGAGGCTCAAACCCTTTCTTAATTGCTAACCAAAAAAGAAAGAAAGTAAGAAGAATCATAAGAACACGACCCCAAGACTTATGGAAGTTACTCATAGGCTTACCATCAGAGCTTAGCTCATCTGGATCAGGATGAAGTATCGCGTTTACACCCGTAGATGCTAAAAAACCAGTTATCATTTCTGAGAATGGTTTTACTTTATAATTCTCTTCTTTATGTGTTTCTAATGATACATTGGCAGAACCATTGTCATTAGCAAGTACATTTGTAAAAGAGAAAAACATAAATAATGCAAGTAGTTTTAAAATAAATAATTTCATTCTATTAACCTATCACTGCTACTACTTGACCTTCTACAACTTTATCATTTGTAGCAACATTGATTGAGTTAAGTTTACCAGTTCTAGTAGCTACAACATCAATCTCCATTTTCATAGACTCTAGAATCATGATAACATCACCATCATTCACCATATCACCTGGATTAAGAATGATTTTCCAAACACTACCTGGAAGAAGAGCTTTAATCTCTAACTCATCAGCATTTAAAGATGGAATTGGAGCTGAAGTATTTGCACTTACACTCTCTCCATTAACTGCTGTTACTTGAATGTTTGCATCACCCTCAGCAACTTGAACACTAAATTTTTGACCGTCTACTACTACTGTATAATTACCGTTACCCATTGAATCATCTCCACAATCTTTTTTCATTTCTGATATTTTACGTACGTTTAACTCGCCCTTTCCTTGTAGAAATGCGATACCTTTTTCTTGACATGCGGCAGCAATGAAAATATTTTCTTCTGTAATCTCAATACCTGCTGCTTTAAGTTCATCTATAGCATGCTGAAGAGACTTAGTTGGATCAGCATCTGCTAAATCAATTGCATTTTCAGTAGTTGGCTCTAAACCCAACTTTTCTGAAGCAATTTTTACAATTTCTGGATCTGGAGCAACTGGCGTTTTACCGAAGTAACCAAGCACCATTTTTCCATATCCTGGTGCTATTGCATTCCAAGGACCTTGCATTACATTGTTAAGTGCTTGCTGGAAGTAGAACTGAGAAACTGGTGTTACAGATGTACCATAACCACCTTTTTCAACTACTTCTTGCATTGCAGCAATTACTTCAGGAAATCTATCCATAATACCATTATCACGCATCATTTGAGAGTTTGCAGTAAGTGCTCCACCAGGCATAGGAGAGAATGGAATCACAGGAGAGACCATAGTCGCTTCTGGTGGCATAAAGTAATCAGAAAGACAGTTTTGTAACTCTTTTTCATAAGTAAGTATTTTACCTATTTCAAGTCCACCTAAATCAAAGTCCATACCTTTAGTGGCATGAAGCATAGTTAAGATATCTGGTTGAGATGTTCCACCACTAACAGGAGCAGCAGCCATATCTATACCATCAATACCAGCTTCTAATGCAGCCATATAAGCAGCAACAGAAACACCAGCAGTTTCATGAGTATGTAGGCGTAAATGAGTACCTTCAGGAACTAAACCTCTAGCCATTTTAATAGTTTCAAAAACTTTTTGAGGGTTTGAAGTACCAGATGCATCTTTAAAACAGATACTATCATAAGGAATTCCAGCATCTAGAATACCACGAAGAGTTTTTTCATAAAACTCAACATCATGTGCACCATGGCACCCTGGTGGTAAATCCATCATAGTTACAACAACTTCATGCTTAAGACCATGATGAGATATTCTTTCACCTGAGTATTTAAGATTCTCAACATCATTAAGTGCATCGAAGTTACGAATTGTCGTAGTTCCATGTTTTTTGAACAGTTTTGCATGTAGGTCGATAAGTTCTTTAGAACCAGTGTCTAACATAACTGTATTTACACCTCGTGATAAAGTTTGAAGATTTGCATCTGGTCCTACAATATCACGAAATTTATCCATCATTTCAAAAGCATCTTCTCTTAAATAAAAATAAAGAGATTGAAATCTTGCACCACCACCAAACTCAAAGTGATTTATTCCTGCCATTTTTGCAGCTTCTACGGCTGGAAAAAAGTCATTCATTAGTACGCGACCACCATAAACTGACTGGAATCCATCTCTAAAAGTTGTATCCATTACATCTATAAATTTCTTAGCCATTATTATCCTTATCCCTGCTTATGTTGAGTAATTGCACCGATGACGGCAGCAATTATCTTATTGTTATTTTTTTTAACTGGTGCAGCTGCACTAACATGTGCTTCTGGAAAAAATTTATTAATAAAAGATGACATAAAACTCATGCTTATGATCATTATAATTAAGAATATAAATACTGTACCCATTCCTAGGCCCATAAATTTAAATCCCTCTAATATAAGGTTAGCTTCCATAAAATTACCTTTGTTCAAAATTTGTTGGGTTAGTATAGTATAAAGATGTTTAAATTATGTTTTTATGCTTTATATACTTTCTATTATTAACTAAATTGTTACTTTTTAGTTATATACTTCGGGCAAAATAAATCTGATATATAAGAGAAAAAATGATTAAAAACAGTGTAAAAAAGCTCGGTCTTATAAATACTATGGAAGGCTATTCTTACTTAGCACTTCTTTTTATTGGTATGCCTTTAAAATATTACATGGACTTTCCTGTTGCCGTTAAAATATTTGGTATACTTCATGGTGTTTTATTTGTTACTTTTTGTCTTCTACTTCTTACATCATGGCAAAAAACAAAATGGAAATTTAGTGAGAATATAATATTTTTCTTAGCTGTACTTATTCCATTTGGAACTTTTTTTACGAGCAGAAAGATACAAAGTTATGAATAACAAAAGTATTTTTTGCTAAACTGCCAATTGAATTAAATATTACATAAGGAATTTTATAGCTATGATTATAGGTATGTTTGAACAAGATTTTATAGCATATATCATTTTTGGTCTTATCCTAAACTTTGTATTTTCTATGATGTTTGGAATCTACTTATCAAATAATATTGGCTTAAATGAAATGATCCGCTCAAAAGGGGATAAAGAGCAACCTATCCTTGTAAAGCTGAGCCTACTTGTACCCTTTGCAAAAATGTTTATCACTCTTTATCGTGTTTCAATTTTGCAAATCTATTTCTTAAATAAAGGTCATACACATAAAGAATTTTGGGTCTACATGACACATAATGAGAAGTAGGGAAATTTTTGAATGATTTTAAATTAAAACTTATTTTAACTGTGTTAGCTGGAGTTGTATTTTCATTTATATTTATAATTTTAGCATTTGCTTTACCCACTAAAGAGAGACAAGCTGCCTTTGTGCCTAAAGCAAAAGGAAAACTACAAATCATCTCTCATTCTTTTAATAAAAAGTAAAACTAAAAAGAACTTTTTACTTCTATTAATTTTATAGTATTAAATGCACATTTAGGGTTTATACGTACGGCCGATGCTTGAAGAACTTCTATACAAAGAAAAAGATATTCTAACTCATCTTTATTCATTAAATCATCCAGGAGTATCACTGCATCTTTAATGCGTAAGTTTCGAGCGACACCTAGGTTTTTATGAGCTAAGTCTCTTAACTCTGTATAGTCAAGTTCTTTTTTAGCATCTTTTGCATTTTGAAGTTTATAAATCATATGTTCAAACTGCACAATTGCTTTAATTATTTGACTAATATAATCTTCAAGAAGCTGATCCATCAGCTCTTCATCAAGTCCAAGTTCTTCAAGAGCTTCATTATTTGAATAATTATATTCTGTTTTAAAAAATGATTTGTATACTTTATTAGCATTCTTAACAAAATCACGAAGCTCAATATTTTTGTTATTTTGTCTTTCGATTTTTTTATCTAAATCCATAAACATAAGATAACATTATTTATCTGAATATGAGCAAAATTAAGATGTATGAGGGAAATAAGTGCGAGGAAAACACTTATTGTAAAGCTATATAGCCTTTGAAATCACTCTATTTAATCTTGTAATAAAATCTTTTGTGTCACTTAATTCTTGACCATCAAAAAGTTTTGCTTGTTCAAGTAAAATAAATGCAGCATCACTAACAAGGTTAACATCCGATGAATCGTTAAGTTTCTTTATAAGTTCATGGTTAGGATTAATCATGAAAATAGGTGCTGGTTCTGGAGTATCACCACCTTGACCCATTTGTTTCATCATCTGAGCCATCATATAAGAAGGATCTTCTTTATCTACTTTAATAGCGACTGGAGAGTCTGTAAGATCAGAAGTAGTTTCAACTGATTTAACAGCATCCCCTAAAGTGTCTTTAAATGCTTTTGCAAGACCTTCATAAGTTTTTGCAACTTCTTCTTCGTGTGCTTTCTCGTCTTCACTCTCTTCAAACTTTGCATCAGCAACAGGAACTAGCTTATACTCTTTATAATCAGTCACCATTGGGAAAATAATAGTATCAACTTCTTCATTAAGTACTAAAACATTGATTCCCTTAGTTTTAAATCTTTCTAATGCAGGAGAAGCCTTTAGCATCCCTAATGAACTTTTACCAGTAATATAGTAAATTTCTTTTTTCTCGTCGTCTATATTTTTAACAAAATCTTCTATCATTACTGTTTCATCAGAATTCATAGTATTAAACTTCATTAGCTCTAAAATTTTCTCACGGTTATCAAAATCGCTATAAAGACCCTCTTTTAAAACATTTCCAAATTCTTTGTAAAATTCTTCATATTTAGCAGAATCTTTTTTAGACATTTTTCCAAGTTCTGAAAGTACTTTTTTTACAGATGACTTTTGTATCTTTGTCATTACTGCGTTTGATTGTAAAATCTCACGAGAAACATTAAGAGGTAAATCTTTAGAATCAATCACACCACGAAGGAAACGCAGATATGTTGGCATTAACTCTTTCTCATCATCAGTAATGAAAACACGGTTAATATAAAGCTTGATACCAGTTTGGTAGTCAACTCTGTACATATCCATAGGAGCTTTAGAAGGGATGTAAAAAAGAGTAGTATATTCAACTGCACCCTCAGCCTTGTTATGCATCCAAGTTAATGGCTCTTCAGATGAATGTGCTATCGAGCTATAAAAGTCTTTATACTCATCATCAGTAACATCTTTTTTAGCCATTGTCCAAAGTGCATTAGCACGGTTAATTTGTTCGTTTTCTATATCTGTACGAGATGGTTCAATTTCTTCTTTACCTTCATCATCCATAACTGCAGAAATATGCTTTTCTTTATCCATAAATATTGGAAATGGAATGTGGTTAGAGTATTTTTTAATAATAGAATCAATTCTATGAGTTTCTAAAAACTCATCTTCATCATCATTAAGGTACATTACTATAGTTGTACCGTGACCATCTTGAGTTGTATTTTCAATGTCAAACTCGCCATCGCCTTTGCTTGTCCACAAAAATGCTTGGTCTTCACCAGCTTTTTTAGTTGTCACTTCAACTCTGTTTGCAACCATAAAACAAGCATAAAAACCAACACCAAATTGACCAATTAGGTTAGAATCTTCTTTTTGATCACCACTTAGGTTTTCTAAGAAAGCTTTAGTTCCTGATTTCGCAATCGTACCAAGATTATTCATTAAATCTTCTTCGTCCATACCAACACCAGAGTCTTTAAGTATTAAAGTTTTTGCTTTTTTATTGGCAACTATGTCAATACGAGGGTTAAACAACACATCTTTATACTTTTCATCCGTTAAAACTAACATGTTTAATTTATCAAGTGCATCTGATGCATTTGATACTAACTCACGAACGAATATCTCTTTATTTGAATAAAGTGAGTGAATCATCAACTGTAAAATTTGATTTGCTTCCGTTTGAAACTGATGTTTTGCCATTTTTATATTTCCTTGCATTTATTATATTTTAGGAATTATAACAAAGATTTGTTAATCCTAACTATAGCTATAAACAAACCTTAGTCAATACCTATATTTAACCTATTTAGCTATAATAACACTATGAATGATGATTATATAAACTCTATTGAAAAAACACCAACACTCTCTACTAAAAAATGTAAAATCATCTCTTTTTTATTGAAACTATTTTTACAGTTCACTACATACATCGTAGGGCTAGTAACTCTATATATATATGATTATTTCATTGCCATTGCATCCATGCTACTAAGCTATATAATAGTTGGAATTATTCGAGCAAAATTAAGAAATAGTGTAATACCTAAATCTCAACAAGAATATAAATATAATGACAAAGACATAGCAGACTGGTACACAGCCAGAGAGTTATGCATAGAAATCAAGGATTAATAATTGGCACTAATAGACCTACAAAACGTCTCTAAACACTACTCTGCACAAACGATACTCACAGAAGTAAATTTTCATGTCGATGAGGGTGCAAGAATTGTTATAATCGGTAAAAATGGAAGTGGTAAATCTACTCTTATGAAGATAGTCCATGGCTCGCTAGCACAAGATAGCGGTAACCGAATCACTAAGAACAATCTTGAAATAAAGATGCTTGAACAGCGTCCAAATTTTGTTGAAGGGCATAACGTTCGCCAAGCGGTAGAACATGGGCTCAATGAGTTAAACGCAGCCAAAGAAAGATACAATGAACTCTCAATCTTACTTGGAGAGGATTTCCAAAATCAACTACTTTTAGATGAGCATGAAAACCTTTCTCGTTACATAGAACACCATAATGCTTGGAACTTAGATGATAAGATAGAACGAATCATTCAGAGTTTTGACCTTAAGCGCTATGAAGACAAACCCATAACACTTCTTAGTGGAGGAGAGCAACGCCGTGTAGCCCTCGCCTCTTTACTTTTACAAAAGCCTGATATTCTACTTCTTGATGAACCTACCAATCACCTTGATGTATATATGGTGGAATTTCTTGAAGAATTAATTTTAAAAGAAAAATTCACTCTTGTTTTTATTTCTCACGATAGATATTTTATAGATAGCATTGCAACGAAGTCTATAGAAGTTGATGACTGTGCATTAAAAGAATACACTGGTGGTTACTCCAACTATCTAGTACAAAAAGCTGAGTATATTCGAACACTTCAAAAGCAACATGATAATCTACTTGGCGTTTTAAAACGCGAAAATGAATGGTTCGCTCGTGGTGTTAGAGCTCGGCTTAAACGAAATGAGGGAAGAAAAGAACGACTTATGAATCTTCGAGAGGATGCTCAAACTAATCCTGCAAAAATTAGAAAAATGTCAGTTGAACTCCAACGTGAAGCAAAAAGTTTTAATGGAGAAAAAAGTATTAACAAGCAGAAAATGCTTTTTGAAGTTAATGACTTGGGCTTGCAGCTTGGGGACAAAGAACTCTTGAGAGACTTTACAACAAGAATTCTTCAAAAAGATGTTATCGCCATAGTAGGGCCAAATGGAAGTGGAAAATCAACACTGCTAAGAGCTCTTTTAGGACGGGTGGAACCTACTCACGGCGTTATTAAACGCGGTGAGTTTAAAATAGGCTACTTTGATCAACACCGTGAAATGCTTGATGATGATAAAAACCTTATAGAAACATTCTGTCCCAATGGTGGGGACAGAGTAAGTGTGAGAGGAAGTGACCTACATGTTTATGGTTACCTTAAAAATTTCCTCTTTCCAAGAGATTTTTTAGAGAAAAAAGTTGGTGTACTGAGTGGTGGTGAAAAAAACCGTGTTGCTTTAGCTCTTTTATTTACCAAAGATGTAGATATACTCATACTTGATGAGCCTACTAATGATTTAGACATTCCTACTATCAACATTTTAGAAGAACAACTTACAAACTTTACCGGAGCTGTAATAATAGTCTCTCACGATAGATACTTCGTAGATAAAATTGCTAAAAAACTCTTTATATTTAAAGAAGATAAAACAATAGAGGAATCACATCAACAGTATAGTGAGTACTTAGAACTTGAAAAAGAAGTTAAACAACTCTCACACATGGAAGCAGAGTTCAAAAAAGAGACAAAAGTAATCACCGAGATAAAAGAAAAAACAAAAATAATCAAACTCACATTTAAAGAAAAAATAGCACTTGACACACTTCCAAAAGAGATAGATGCTCTTGAATTACTTATAGATGAAAAGAATGAATGCCTTGCTCAGCCAAAGTGCTATGAAGAGATAGGAATAGCTACTGTAGCAAAAGAACTCGCTGACTTAGAAGAACAGTATGAAGTTAAAGTAGAAGCACTTCTACTTATACAAGAGAAAGAAGAAGCTATCAATTCTTAAGATGCTAAATTGTGTAATAGAGTTTTTCTAAACTCTATTTCTTTTACTAATTTTGTGCATCTTTTAAACTATCTGCAATAAGAAATGCTAATTCTAAAGCTTGGTCTGCATTTAGACGTGGATCACAATGAGTATGGTAACGAGAAGATAAATCTTCTTCAGTTACTGTAAAACTACCACCGATACACTCAGTAACATTTTTACCTGTCATCTCTAAGTGAACACCACCACCAAAAGTACCCTCAGCTTTATGAACAGCGAAGAACTCTTTCATCTCAGTAAGAATGGAATCTACTGGACGAGTTTTATAATTTGTAGAAGATTTAATTGTATTTCCATGCATTGGATCACAAGACCATACTACCTTAAGTCCTTCTCTCTCAACTGCTTTTATAAGTGCAGGAAGACCATCACCAACTTTTCCAGCACCCATACGCACAATAACATTTAGTCTTCCAGCTTCATTCTCTGGATTTAACTTATTTGCTAGTCTTACTAAGTCATCAGGATCCATTGTGGGTCCAGCTTTAACCCCAATAGGATTTTTAACACCACTTAGGTACTCAACATGTGCACCATCAAGTTGACGTGTTCTATCACCTATCCATAACATATGTGCTGATGTATCATACCAATCACCTGTTATAGAGTCTTCTCTTGTAAATGCTTCTTCATATGGAAGTAAAAGTGCCTCATGAGATGTAAAAAAGTCTGTCTCTCTAAGTGTTCTATGTGTTTTTGAGTTAACTCCACATGCTTCCATAAAAGTTAAAGAACGCTCTATGTCTTCTGCAAGTTTTTCATACTTCTTGCTTACTTCACCTTGATGTGCAAAGTCTAGAGTCCACTTATGTACTTGGTGTAAGTCTGCTAAACCTCCAGATGCAAATGCACGGAGTAAGTTTTGTGTCGCTGATGCTTGGTTATAAGCTTTTATCATACGTTCAGGATCTGGGATACGAGCTTTCGCTGTAAACTCAGAACCATTAATGATATCTCCTCGATATGAAGCTAACTCAATACCATCAAATGTTTCAGTATCACTAGAACGTGGTTTAGCAAACTGACCAGCCATACGACCTACTTTAACTACGGGCACGCCACCTGAGTAAGTCATAACAACAGCCATCTGCATTAAAGCCTTAAAAGAATCACGAATATTATCAGCATGAAATTCACTAAAACTCTCAGCACAATCTCCACCTTGAAGTAAAAAAGCATTACCGTTGGCAACATTTGCTAACTGATTTTTAAGTGAACGAGCTTCGCCTGCAAAAACAAGTGGTGGATAGTTTTTGAGTTCTGCTAATACTCTGTCTAAATTTGCCTTATCTGGATAAGTTGGTTGTTGTAAAATTGGTTTTTCTCTCCAACTTGATGGACTCCAAGTGCTCATATGAATGCCTTATGTAATAATTGTTTTTGCGATTTTACCTTAATATACATAAAATAATGTTTAGAGATTAGTGTTTAGCTCAAAAAAAGAATACAAAAGTTTTATTTATGCTTATAATTGTATAATTAGCAAATATATAAAAACGGGATAGACATGAAAAAAGATGATGAAATTTCTACATTAGCAGATGTTAAAGTAGCTTTTAGAAATAAATATGAAGACACAAGTGAACGTTTTGCTGAAATTCAAGAGCATATGACAGACGAAGTGAAAAGAGCTAACAAAGTGCTATACCGTTCTAAACAAAATGGTGAAAATCAAATGAAAACGGAACTTACTTATGGAAATTAACTATTTTGACATTATTGCAGCAAGCATAATTTTACTACTTGGATTAAAAGGTATTCTCAATGGATTTTTTAAAGAGGTCTTTGGTCTTATTGGAATTATTGGTGGTATTTTTATAGCCTCTCGCGTTGGAGAAAGCGTTGGAGAGTATTTAAATACTCTCATATTTAACTTTGCCTCACCTTCAGCTGTCAACTTTTTAGGCTTTATCACAACACTCTCAGGGTTCTGGATTTTAATGGTTATTCTTGGAGCTATTTTTAAAAAACTTAGTTCATTAAGTGGTCTTGGTATTTTTGATAGAATCCTTGGCTTTATTTTTGGAGCAAGTAAATTTTTTCTTATCGCTTCAGTTATAGCTCATGCCGCGTTTAATGTTCAGTCAGTTAAATCAAGTATGGAATCTTTCATGCAAACTAGTTTCTTATTCCCAGTAATGGTAGAAGCTGGTGCATTTATTATGAAAATGGATCCTGTCCTAATTAGTGATGATATTAATAGTACTATCGATAAAATTGAAGAAGAGATAAAAACAACAACAGAGGACGTTACACAAGAAATTATAATAGAACATGTTGATGCAATAAAAGATGCCGTAACAGAGAAAGTAACAGAGAAAGTAAAAGAAACAGTCAAAGAACAGGTTGAGTAGTAAACTATGTCAAATGTAACAACAAACTTTAAAGATAGAACTGTAGAGTATGAACAACTTTTAGAAAGTTTTAAAGAACTTCTCAAAAAGAATAATCTGAAGTTCACAGTTCAAAGAGAAGTTATCCTTGAGACACTATACAACTCAGATGCACATCTTACTCCTGAGGCACTACATCATCTCCTTCAAGATAAGCATCTAGACCTAAAAACTGGAATAGCAACAGTCTATAGAACGTTGGCCCTTCTTGAAGAATCAGGGGTCGTAACATCCCTCTCTTTTGGAGCACAGGGAAAAAAATATGAGCTTGGTGCAAAAGAGCATCATGATCATTTAATCTGTACAGAGTGCGGTAAAATAACAGAATTTGTCGATGAAGAGATAGAAAAACGTCAACATTTCATAACAGAAGAACTCGGTTTTAAAATGAAAGACCATTCCATGCAGATATATGGTACTTGTTCCCAATGCCAAAGACAACAACTCTAATAAAACAAGGAAGATAATTGATTTTTGATAATAAATTTATTCAACAAAGAATAGAAAAAGCGAAACTTTTAAAAGAAGCAGGACATAACCCTTATTCAAATGATTGTAAAAGAAACACAACTATAGAGAAGTATTTAAATGTAAACTCTGACATAGCTGATAGAGAAGATAAACGCGATGAAAAACGCCATTACACTGTGGCTGGTCGGATTAAACTTCTTCGTGTTATGGGAAAAGCTTCTTTTGTAAAGATAGAAGATGAAAGTGGTATGTTACAAATATATGTTGCGCGTGATAATCTTCCTGAAGATTTCTACAATGACATGTTTAAAAAGAACATTGAAGTTGGAGATATTATCGAAGTTGGTGGCTATCCATTTGTAACAGGAAAAGGTGAGTTGTCTCTTCATGCTGAGAGTTTTACTATTCTTACAAAAGCGATTAGTCCACTTCCTGAAAAATTTCATGGTGTTACAGATAAAGAGATTCGTTATCGTAAGCGCTACCTTGATCTTATTATGAATTCAGAGGTACGTAAAACTTTTCATACTCGTTCAAAGGTTGTATCTCTTACTCGTCGTTTCTTTGAGGATAAAGGTTTCTTAGAAGTAGAAACTCCAATGATGCACCCAATAGCTGGTGGAGCTAATGCAAAGCCATTTGTTACACACCATAATGCACTTGGTATTGATAGATTTTTAAGAATTGCTCCTGAGTTATATTTAAAACGTCTAATTGTTGGTGGATTTGAAGCTGTATTTGAAATAAACCGTAACTTTAGAAATGAAGGTATGGATGCAACTCATAATCCAGAATTTACATCTATAGAATTTTACTGGGCATATAAAACATATAAAGATTTAATAGAAATTACAAAAGAATATTTTAAATATCTTTTTGAGCATTTAAATCTTCCAACACGTCTTCCTTATGGAGACTTAGAAGTAGACTTTGAAAATTTTCAAGAGATACCATTAATCGAATCACTTACAAAAATCGGTGGAGTTCCTGTAGAGTCCTGTAAGACAATAGATTCTATTTTATCTTACTTAAAGTCTAAAAATATGACGGTTAAACCTGGTATGAATTTAGGACAACTTCAAGGCGAACTCTTCGATGAGTTTGTTGAAGAAAAGCTCATTGACCCTACTTTTATTACAGAGTATCCAGTCGAAATTTCACCACTTGCACGAAGAAGTGATGAAAATCCAGCTATAACAGAACGTTTTGAACTTTTTATAGCTGGTCGTGAAATTGCCAATGCATTTAGTGAGCTTAACGATCCAATTGATCAACTTTCACGTTTTGAAGTACAGATGAAAGCTAAAGATAATGGAGATGATGAAGCCCATGAAATGGATAGTGATTTTGTAGAAGCTTTGAGCTATGGTATGGCCCCAACTGCAGGGCAAGGCATAGGAATAGATAGACTTGTTATGTTGCTTACTAATGAACATTCAATCAGAGATGTGCTATTATTTCCAGCAATGAAACCTATAAACAATGAAGAAATTAAAACACAAGAAGAGGAATAAAAATGAGTTTTTTAAAAGAATACGATAGTGAAATATTTGATTTATGTGAAAAAGAGTTAGAGCGTCAAACTGACCATTTAGAAATGATTGCATCTGAAAACTTTACACTTCCAGCTGTTATGGAAGCTATGGGTTCAGTTTTTACAAACAAGTATGCTGAGGGTTACCCAGCAAAGCGTTATTATGGTGGATGTGAGTATGCTGATGGCGTTGAACAGTTAGCTATTGATAGAGCATGTGAGCTTTTTGGATGTAACTTTGCAAATGTTCAGCCTCACTCAGGAAGCCAAGCAAATGGTGCAGTTTATGCAGCACTTCTTAAAGCAGGTGATAAGATTCTAGGTATGGATTTAAGCCATGGTGGTCACTTAACACACGGTTCTAAACCAAGTTTTTCAGGTAAGAACTACTCTCCATTTTATTATGGCGTTGAATTAGATGGTCGTATAAACTATGATAGAGTTATGGATATAGCGCAAATCGTTAAGCCTAAAATCATCGTTTGCGGTGCTTCCGCTTACGCTCGTGAAATAGACTTCAAAAAATTCCGTGAAATTGCTGACGCTGTCGGAGCGATTTTATTTGCCGATATCGCGCACATCGCCGGTTTAGTCGCAGCTGGTGAGCACCCTAGCCCATTCCCTTACGCCGACGTTGTAACAACAACTACACACAAAACCCTTGCTGGCCCTCGTGGTGGTATGATTATGACAAATGATGAAGATATGGCAAAAAAACTTAACTCTGCTATATTCCCTGCGCTTCAAGGTGGACCATTAGTTCACGTTATCGCTGCAAAAGCCGTTGGTTTTAAATACAATTTATCTCCAGAGTGGAAAGACTACGCTAAACAAGTAAAAGCAAACGCTAAAATTCTTGGTGAAGTTATGATGAAACGTGGATATGACGTAGTTTCTGGCGGAACTGACAACCACTTAATTCTTGTATCTTTTGTTGGTACTGATATCTCTGGAAAAGAAGCTGATGCGGCTTTAGGAAACGCAGGTATAACTATTAACAAAAACACTGTTCCAGGTGAGACGAGAAGTCCATTTGTAACTTCAGGTATTCGCATTGGTTCTCCTGCACTTACATCACGTGGTATGAAAGAAAAAGAGTTTGAGTTCATTGCAAATAAAATGGCTGATGTATTAGATGATATTACAAATACAGAACTTCAAGCTTCTATTAAAGAAGAGTTAAAAGCATTAGCACATAACTTTGTAATTTACAATCAATCAACATATTAATTAGGAGTTCACAATGACTGCAATGGATCTTAAACTTATTAAAATGCTTAGTGACCACTATTGGATTAAGCGCGATACTGTAGTGGATAAAATCGCTTTTAAGGGTCGTACTTTTTACAATAAATTTGAAAAAGTTAATGAATCAATTTCCCAATCTATAATTGACCAACACCTAAAAGGTGATATAACCATTGCTCACTCTATTGTAAATAAACATAATAAAGTTGAAAATATTGTCATTGATTATAATGGTCGTGACCCTGAGCGTTTTTATCATAAAGCACAACTTCTTCTACGTGAAGAAGGTTATATAAATTTCACAGCATATACTACAAAAACAGATGGGCACCTACATGTATATATTCATAAAGGTCATACAACCCTTACTGAAGCGATTCAACTAGGTAAAATGATAAGTATGAAACTAGCTTCGAAGCAACCCAAACAGTGGAAAATGTTTCCAAACTCTGATGTGCCAGATGAATACAATATACTTGCTCTGCCTTATGAGGTATATGCAAAAGAAAGAGGAGCTTCGTGGTCGAAGCACATGTAGAAAAACTTGTTACATAAGTAATATTTAGGTATCATAAAGTAATTTAAACAATCAAGGTAATTAATCATGAACAACAATAATGAACTCAATGACATTATATTAAACAAGGGTGGCATGACCAACTCAAATAAAAAGATAATTTTATCAGTAGCCACATTAGGTGTCATTCTTATAATAGTAGTTATGTTAATGAACTCCCTCAGTTCTAGTGGTACCGACAATCTTCCACAAGCTGTTCTTCCTCCTCAGCCAGAAGTTCAAGAAATTAATTCAATCTCACAAGAGCCTCTTTTTAAAGAGATTGAAGTTATTCAAGAAGATAGTAGTGAGTCAGATTTAGATTTGATAACTAAGAAACTCAAAGAAGAGAGCATAAGAGAAAAGGAATTTACAGAATCTGTAGTAACAAAAGTTAAAAACAAAGAAGTTACTAAAACACCTATAGTTAAATCTGTAAAAGAAACGATTAAGAAAAAAATAGCTCCTATTGAGAAAGTAACTGCATCAATTCATTACTATATTCAAGTTGGCTCTTTTTCTAAATACAAACCAAATAAAAGATTTTTAGATTCTATTGAGAAGCTCGGGTTTCCATACGAATTTCGTAAAATGACGAAAAATACCAAGACATTAAATAAAGTTTTAGTTGGTCCATTTTCTACAGAGAAGAAAGCAAAAGATGCTCGACGTATTTTACGTTCAAAAGTAGAGCCTGGTGCTTTTTTAGTTACTTTATAAATACTAAGGACCACATTGATATATTCAGAACAGTTTACCCTTGACCAGTTAGCACCTATTGCTGTCTACTCTAAACTAAAAGAGATGTTTGAGGACGAGATAAGTTACCTTTTTGAGAGTGCTGGACAGAGTGATGGTAACTACAGCTTTATTTGTATAGGTGCTAGAGAAAGAGTACAGTATGTTAACAATACAACTCTGTATACTGATTCTAATTCTAAAGTCCATTCAAAAGACGAATCCCCTTTTACCTTTCTAAAGAACTACTATAAAAGTGTAGAAACAACTGAATATAAAAAGGCGACAAAAGAGTTAAAAGTAGGTTATGTTGATGGATTTATAGGCTATATCGGCTATGATATGGTAAAAGTTTTTGAGCCAAAACTAGGTTCAAGTATGGATAACTTAGAAGATGAACTGGGAACTCCAGATCTTGATTTGATACTTCCTAAACTTGTTTTAATCTACTCCCATAAAAACCATCAAATCACTCTTATTTCTACACTTAGTGAATATAAACAAAAGTTTTCTAGCATACATGCTGAACTAAAAGGGTCTTATACATACCAACATAGAGTTCGTAATATCGGTGATGACAAAGGCTCTTATGCACACTCAAAAAGTAAGTTTTTTGATATGATTGATAAATCCAAAGAGATGATTAAAAGTGGTGATGTCTTTCAAATTTTAATGACAAACCGTTTTACTCGAAAGATAAAAGTTGATGCATTTAGTTTTTACAGAATACTACGAACAAAAAACCCATCTCCATATATGTTCTTGATGGAATATGAAGATTTTAACATCGTTGGCTCTTCTCCTGAAGTTATGGTGAGACTGAGCGAGGGAGAACTTCTTTTACGTCCAATAGCAGGAACACGTAAACGCGGTGATACAAAAGAGAAAGATAAAGCACTTGAAGTTGAGCTACTAGCTGACCCTAAAGAGTTAGCAGAACATCTTATGCTCATAGACTTAGGCAGAAATGATGTAAGCCGTGTTGCTAAAACAGGTACTGTAAAAGTTGAAGATATGATGCATATAGAACGTTTTTCTCATGTGATGCATATTGTCTCTGATGTAACGGCAGAATTAAGTGATGATAAAGACATGTTTGATCTGTTTATGGCAACGTTTACAGCAGGTACAATGACTGGTGCACCTAAGATACGCGCCATGGAGCTCATCGCACGATATGAAGGACTAAAACGCGGCTTTTATAGTGGAAGTGTTGGTTACTTCGGTTTCGATGGTAATATGGACAGTGCTATTACAATTAGAACGGCTATGGTTAAAGAAGATAGAGTTGTTCTTCAAGCTGGAGCAGGAATAGTAGCAGACTCTGTAAAAGAATCAGAATATCAAGAAGTAGAAAATAAACTTGGTGCACTCATTCACTCGCTAGAAGATTTAGATAACAAGTAATATGAAAAAACTTTTCTCAATCTTTGGTGACCCTGTGTCACACTCACGCTCTCCCCTTATGCATAACTCTGTTTTTAAAAACCTCAACTATGATGCTTGTTACACAAGAACACATCTTATAGATGGAACTAAATTAAAAGAGACTTTTTTCACACTTGGTCTAAGTGGAGCAAATGTTACTGTCCCTCACAAAGAAGCTGCGTTTAATGCTTGTGATGAAGTCAGAGGTTTTGGAAAAAAAGTAGGTGTGGTCAATACACTTGTGAATGAAAATGGAAAACTTATAGGATATAACACTGATGCTGATGGCTTTATCTATGCAATCAGTGAGTTTAAAAATATCAGAAATATTCTCATTATAGGAGCTGGTGGTACAGCAAAAGCATTAGCCACAAGATTTTTACAAGACTCTTTAAATGTTAGTGTCTTAAATAGAAGTGAGGGAAGACTTAAGTACTTTAAAGACTTAGGTTGCCAATGCTTTGATTGGAAAGACTTTACTATCTCTAACTATGACCTCGTTGTAAATACAACAAGTGCTGGACTTAAAGATGAAGAGTTACCAGCACCAAAAGAGATGATTGAATCCATACTCGTGCATACAAGTTTTGTAGCCGATGCTATATATGGGAAACTTACTCCATTTTTACAATTAGCAAAAGAAAAAGGCATTATTTACAAAGATGGAGTAGATATGCTTCTAGGCCAAGGTGTCTTAGCCAATGAGTTATTTGTAAACGCAACACTTAAAAAAGAAGATATAAAATACTATATGCAAAAGAGCTTCGAACTCTAAGCTATCAAGAAGTAGCTTATCTTGAGAATGAAAAACCAAATGAGAGTTTTGTCAGTTTACTATTATAGTCTATAAGAGACTCTCCATACCCACTAAAGAGCTTTACATAGAAATTATTATGCACCAATGGGTACGAATAGGTAGCTTTTATTGCTCCCCTTTGCGTTCCTATGTTTCCTCTACCCATCAAAGTAAACATATGTTCATCTATAAAATATGTCAGTTTTAGACTACTGAATCCCCAATAATCCATTAGGTCATAATTATCACTATCCTCTTTATTTTCGGGTAAAGGTGCCCAAGCTTTTAAATCTACGATTAAACCATTATACTGTCCTCTAAGTGAACCATATACATAGTTCACACTTCTAGAGAGGTTTCCTAAACTCTGGTTTTGGTCAAAATAGATTTCGCTTGTATTTGGCTGGCCATTTGATTGATGAGCTAAGGCAAGTTTAAAAGAACGAAGGCTGATCATAGAACCTTTATGTTCTATAGGAATAATCACAAAGGCTTCTGGATTGTAAGTGCTCTCTCTAAAAGGTGCAGAATCTATATAAATCTGCCAAAAAGCCTGATGGCTATATGAAATATAGTATTTCTCTTTTAGACCTATAAGGTTACTTCCAATATGTAATTGTAAGCTCACTTGGAGTTCAGCTTCTATATTTTTATATTCTACCGTTGGAATATTGGACTGATACTCTTTACTAGAATATCCATAAGGAAGTATGTAGTTTGTTTTGTATGGCTTCAAAGAGAGGTCATTATCAAGCCATTTTTGCATACTCGACTTTGTTTTTTCATTTTTCAACTCTTTTAGTTCGTATTCATCATTTGCAAATATTATAAAAAATAAACTAACCAATAATAGTATATATCTCATCTAAACTCTCACCCTACCCTCTAATGCTCTTGTTAAAGAAAGTAAATCAATATTTTCTAAACTAACACCGGTTGGTACACCCTGTGCAATCTTACTAAAGTTAATACTGTAACTTCCTAACTTATCTTCAATGTATAAAATTACAGCATCATTAGAGATTGAGGGTGTTAAGGCAAAGAGCACTTCATTTACACCATCTTTTACCATATCTTCAAGATCAGATATTCTTAATTCTTCAAGAGAATCAAGTACAAAATACTTTCCATCAAAAAGTCCATTTTCTTCTAAAAGTAGTATGTCTTTTGCATTTTCCACAATACATAAGAGTGTACTATCTCTCTCTTCATCACAACATATATAACAAATTTCATCTTCACTCATACCACCACAATCAGAACACTTTTTCAAACTACCAAGAGCATCTTCTATGGCATGAGAAATTCGCATCCCTACAAAAGTATCATCCATTATCATATGATATGCTAGTCTCGTAGCTGACTTTTTCCCAATAGTTGGTAACTCTTGGAGTGAATCTACAAGACGGTTGAATTTTTCTAGAGAGTTATTCATAGTTTTTCCTATTCTCTTTTGGAAGCAAAATCCATAGATGAAGTTCAGATTTAAGTCTTCCTGCTATTTCTAAAGCCTTACTACCAGCTCCTAAAAATAGATCTGCACGAACGGCACCCTTAATGGCACCTCCCGTATCTTGTGCAAACACAACTTTGGATAACTCTTTATCATCTACCATGGCGTTTAGATACAACATACTACCAAGTGGAATATAGCGTCTATCTACAGCTACTGAGCGCGATGGACTCAACTCTAAACCCATTGCTCCAGTTGCACCTTGATACTTCTCTCTAAAATAAACTAATGACTGGTTATAATTAAGTACTTCATCTACTCTTGATGGATTGTCTTCTAACCATCTTTTAATACTTTGAAGAGAAACATCTTCAATCAATAACTCATTTTTCTTTACTAAGTACCTTCCTATAGCTCTATATCTATGCCCATTTTGATTATCATAACCTATAAATATCGTTTCATTCGTATCAAGTAAAGCACGTCCTGAGCCTTGAATTTCAAGAAAAAATCTATCTATCTTTGAATCACAGTAACAAAGAACATCTGCATTTACATCTTTATCTTTACTTTGCTCTCTTGTATCATATGGAACAAGTTTATTCCCAACAACACGTCCTCTGAGTCTATAGTTCTTTAATTTTGGATAGATAGAACCTAAGTCAACACTCACTAAGTCTTTAGGTGTACTGTAAATAGGATATTTATATTTATCACTTTTACTACGAGAAGCATAAAGTTTTGCTTCATAGTAACCAGTTAGTAATCCTTTATTTTGTGCCTTTTTTGAATGAATAACATATGGTGTAAAGTACTCAAGCAAAAATTCTTTTGGGGTTAGATTAGATACAGATTTATTACACAGTTCGCCATAAATCTTCTTACTTTTACTGCTTTTACAACTATTTTGAAATTCTTTAAGTACATCACCATAATTTTCTTCATAAAAATTTGGCAGGTTTGAGAAATCACTTTCCATGAGATATGTCTGAGGAAGTTTTGGTGAGAGTATCTGTGGCCCTTTAGTACATCCAAAAAAGAGTATACTAATAAGCAAAATAAATATGCTTTGTTTCATAAATGTGATTATAGCGTCTAAATTATTTATTATTAAACTACAAAAACGGTATAATTGCTAAAATTATATAATTATATGGATAACAATGGAAGAATTAAGCTACTACGAAATCTTAGAAGTTACAAAAACTGCTGATAAAACAACTATCAAAAAAGCCTATAGAGCAATGGCTAAAAAATATCATCCTGATAAAAATCCTGGAAATGAAGAGGCGGAACACAAATTCAAACTTTGTAATGAAGCTTACCAGTGTTTAAGTGACGAAAAACAAAAAGGTATTTATGATCGTTATGGAAAAGAAGGGCTGCAAGGAATGGGAGGTGGCGGTGGCCGTCGTCCATCTGGTGGTTTTGAAGATTTAAGTTCAATGTTCGAAGATATGTTCAATGGTGCAGGAGGAGGACAGTCTCGTCGTCGTCAAAATCCGGCAGATATGGACAAATATCCACTAGATATGAATGTAGAAATGCATATATCATTTAACGAAGCTATCTTTGGTTGTGAAAAAGAAGTAAACTTTTCCTACAAAAAAGCTTGTGCCAAATGTAATGGTACTGGTGCAAAAGATGGAAAACTATCAACTTGTAAGCAGTGTGGAGGCCGAGGCCAAGTAGCTATGCAACAAGGTTTTATGACTTTTACACAAACTTGTCCAGTTTGTCAAGGAGCAGGAAGTGCGGCAACTACAGCTTGTAAAAGTTGTAAAGGTTCTGGTTATGATGAAGTAAAAGAGAATGTAACCATTACAATTCCAAAAGGTATAGATACTGGAAATAGACTGAGAGTTTCAGGGAAAGGCAACATCGGGAAAAAAGGCTCTCGTGGAGACTTGTACATCACATTTGAAGTTGAGCAAGACAAGCATTTTATACGTGATGACAATGATGTATACATTGAGATTCCAGTCTTTTTTACTCAAGCTATTACAGGTGAAAGTATCACAATTCCATCACTTACAGGTGAGTTGGAGTTACATTTAGACATAGGAACAAAAGACAAACAGCGTTTCACATTTAGAGGTGAAGGAATTGATGATGTTCATGGTCACGGTAAAGGAAACTTTATTGCTATAGTTAATATTCAATACCCGAGAGTCTTAACTGATGAGCAGTCTGAATTAATATCTCAACTTCAAGAGTCCTTTGGTATAGAATCAAAACCTCATGAAAGTGTTTTAACATCTGCTATTGATAAAATGAAATCTTGGTTTAAGTAGGAAGACTTGTGGATAGACAGAACCTAAAAAAGAAACTCTCAACATTAGCACTCTCTATGTTTAGAAAAGATTTCTTTGGTATATATCATGGTTCTATCTCCGCAAAAACAGAATCTAACCGTTTCATCATTAATACAAAAGAGGCTATTTTTGATGCGCTTGATGACACTTCGCTTATTCAACTCTACTTTAAAAAAGATTACCGCTGGAATCAAGCGAGTTTAGACGCAAGAATACACTTTAGCATCTACTCTCAAATCTCAGAAGCGAAATATATATGTTTTAGTATGCCTCAATTTACAACAGCTTACTCATTGGAACATAATATCATTACGCCAAAAGACTACTTTGGTTATCAAGAGCTAGGCTCAATAGATATAGTAGACCCTAAACAGTTTGAAGATTGGTATGATAGAGCAGATAGTGAAATAGCTTACTATTTTCAAACAAAAAAGACTAATATCATGGTTATTCGTGGTTATGGAATCTACTCTTACAATAGAGATCTTAATGAAATGGCAAAAAAACTTGCAATACTAGAAAAAAGCTGTCGATTGCTACTTATGCTTGAAAATTCAAACAGTAACTACGAACTAGACTAATTCCCTTCCCTTTTTATCAAGCTTTAATACGAATTTACATAAAATAAGGTAAATATCAAAAAGAGGTTTTTTAACATATGATTACATGGATGCAAAGACATAAAAAGTGGCTTATTATTACTATCTGGATTTCAACAATAGCTTTTGTTGGTGCAGGTTTTGTTGGTTGGGGACAATATAGTTATGGAGACAAAGCTGGAGCTGTTGCTAAGGTTGGTAAAGTTGAAATAACTATGGGTGAACTTCAAAAAGCATACTCGCGTTTATATTCACAATATAACCAAATGTTTCAAGGTAACTTTGATGAAGAGAAGGCAAAACAGTTTGGTTTACAAAAACAAGCTCTTGAGCAGTTAGTACAACAATCTCTTATGCTTAATCTAGCACATTCTTATGAACTAGAAATTACTGATGCAGAATTACTTGAAAAAATCACAACACAAGAATACTTTTTTAAAGATGGAAAATTTGATAAAGATACATATAAACAGATTCTTTCACAAAATAAACTCTCTACAAAAGAATATGAAGCAGGTTTAACAAAAGAGCTTTTAATAGAAAAGACTCTTAATCTTCTTCCTGTTACAACAAGTAAAAATGAGTTAAATGTTTTGAATACTGTAGCAAATATAGCAGATAAGATAAGCTATAAAGTTCTGTCAAGAGATTCCATTAAAGTAGAACTTTCAAATGCAACTTTAAAACCATTTTGGGAGACTCAAGCTCAAAACTTTATGAATGAGGTAAGTTACGACTTAGAATATCTTCTTCAAGAAGACATACTCGAAACTTACACTGATGCAACACTAGGGAAGTTCTATAGTGAAAATAAAAATCACTTCAAAGATAGCAATGGTAAAGTAATGAGTCAAGAGTCTGCAAAAGATTTAATAATTAAAGAGCTAAATAATAAGGCTACTAAAGATAAGGCTTTAAGATCATATATAGCTTATAAAAAAGGTAAATTAGCAGACGATATAAAACTAAACTCTGTAACAATTTCAAACTCTAAAAATATTTTTACTCCAGAAGTTTTAGAAAAAGTATCTAAGCTTTCACCTCTGTCTCCACATATAAAACCTCTTATAATAAATGGTATTTACCATACTTTTAAGTTAGTAAAAGTAAACCAAGCAACACAAAAATCTTATGAAGATGCTAAAAAAGAAGTAACAGCTCTATTTATAGACAAGGCTAGACAAGAAAAAATTTATGAACTAGCAAACAAGTCAGTTGCAAACTTCAAGGGTACAACAACAGACTTTATAACTGTAAGTAGTGTTTCTAGTCTGACTCATCTTTCTAAAGAAGAAGCTAAAGAATTTTTAACAAAACTCTTTACAAGTAGTAAGAAGAGAGCATACATTAGTTTAAACAGTGGAAACATTGTTCTATACTATATTTTGGAACAAAAATTGCTTGATAATACCAATAACAATCTTACTAATACAATTGAAAAATTGAAAAATAGTATGTTTTCTAAAGCACTTGTAAAAACTTTACAAAACAAGTACCAAACAGAGATATTTATCCAAGGACTCTAAATTGAGTAGAAATGTTTTAGCCATTGATATTGGCTCAACAAAAATATGTGCTGTCATCGCAAAAATAGACGATGACAACTCTATTGCTATTACCGGAGCAGGAATAGCAAAAGCACAGGGTTTAAAACGCGGTAGTATTACAAATATTGAATTGGCTTCAAGAAGTATTAAAACTGCTGTTGAAGATGCAAAACGTGTTTCTGGATGTGATGTTACTTCTGCTATTGTTTCTATTAGTAGTGCCTATACAAAAAGTCTAAATTCTAATGGTATTGTAAATATTCAGACTAAAGAAGTTAGTCTTAAAGAGATTGAACGTGTAATGCACACTTCTTTATATAATGCAAATATTCCAAGTGAATATGAAGTGCTTCATGCTCTACCTTATAACTTTAAACTTGATGATCAAGACTTTATAGAAGACCCATTAGGTATGAATGCATCGCGCTTAGAAGTTGAGACACATATTATAACGACGCAAAAGTCAAATCTTAACAACCTCAAAAAAGCAGTTAACGGAGCAGGAATAGAAGTAGACAATATTCTTCTAAACTCTTATGCTTCTTCTATTGCTATTCTTAATGAAGATGAAAAAGAACTTGGTGTTGCTGTTATAGACATGGGTGGAAACACAAGTAATATTGCTATTCATTCAGGAAATTCTATACGTTACAATGAATTTTTAGGTGTAGGGTCAAACCATGTAACTAGTGACCTTTCTATGGCACTTCATACGCCTCTAAATGTTGCAGACAACGTAAAACTGACATATGGTTCACTATTAACACCAAGTAATGACCTTATAGAACTTCCTGTTATAGGAGATGAAAGTTCAACACATGAGGTTTCTCTTGATGTTGTACATAATGTAATCTTTGCAAGAGTCGAAGAAACACTTATGATACTTTCACAGTTCATTGATAAAAGTGGGCTTAAAGATCAAATGGGTGCAGGTGTTGTTTTAACAGGTGGATTTTCAAAGATGGAAGGTATTAGAGACCTTGCTATTGCCACTTTTGGTTCTATGCCTGTACGTTTAGCAAAACCTATTGAAATGGATGGTCTTTTTGACAATTTAAGAGATCCTGAGTACTCAAGTGTAATTGGTCTCATTATGTATGCTGCTACTTCATATACACCTTATGAAATAGATGTAAATAAGCGTGTTAGACATGTAAATGAGATTGAATCTTCAAAGAGTACTGTGAAATTTAATGATTCACTAGATATTCCTATTGCTCCTTCATTAGAGGAACCAGAAGATACAATGATTTCACTAGATGTAAAAAAAGAGAAAAAGAGTGATGAAGCTAGTAGCTTTAGTAAGTTTTGGAACTGGGCTACCCAGTTATTTTAAAGGAGTGATGTAATGGAAGCATTTTCAATAGAAGAATCAAATAATTTAAATGGTGCGAGAATCATAGCTGTCGGTGTTGGTGGCGGTGGTGGAAATATGATTGGTCATATGCTTAAAGAAGGTGTTAGTGGTATTGAGATGATGCTAATTAACACTGATGCTCAAGTTTTAAATGAGAATTCTGCTGCATCTAAGATTCAGATTGGTGCTAAACTCACTAAGGGTCTTGGTGCTGGTATGAAACCAAATATCGGTAAAGATTCTGCTTTAGAAAACTATGATGAAATTCGGGCAGCTCTTCAAGGTGCTGACATAGTATTTATCTCCGCTGGCCTTGGTGGTGGAACAGGAACAGGTGCTGCACCTGTTGTTGCTCAAATTGCTAAAGAAGTGGGAGCATTAACTATTTCTATCGTTACAAAACCTTTTATGTTTGAAGGTCGCAAACGTCTCAAACTTGCAGAAATTGGTCTTGAAGAGCTTAAAAAAGAGAGTGACTCAATTGTTGTTATTCCAAATGACAAGCTTCTTTCTATCATTGATAGAAAATTAGGGATGAAAGAGAGCTTTAAAATAGTAGATAGTGTTTTAGCTCAAGCTGTAAGTGGAACGTCTGGTGTTATTTTATCAAGTGGCGATAATGATATCAACCTTGACTTCGCCGATTTACAAACTGTTATGAGTCATAAGGGTATGGCTCTTATGGGTGTTGGTGAGCATCAAGGTGATAATGCAGCATACGAAGCTATTAAGGCAGCTGTTGAGTCTCCTCTTCTTGATAACATGTCAATAAATGGAGCAATGGGAGTTTTAGTACACTTTAACATGCACCCAGGCTTTCCTATGATGGAACTTGCAGAAGCTATGGATGTTGTTCATGAGAGTGCTCATGAAGAAGCTGAAGTAATCTGGGGAACATCAACAGATGAAACACTTAGTCAAGACTATGTAAAGATTACTATCGTTGCAACTGGTTTTGAAAAAGAGTTATCAAATAATGAAGACTTTGTAAGTCAAAATCCTGAGCCACCACGTGCAAAAGTACGTCCACGTCTTATTGTTGGTGGAGATTTAGACCCTGACTATCTTGACATTCCTGCTTACATGAGACAACAACAAGACTAAAAAGTTTGTCTCAATTTACCAAAATCATGAAAGCCAAGTCACTCCTTGGTCTTCGTGAAACTTCCTCACTTAAAGAAATCAAAAATAAATATAAACTTCTTATGAAAAAATGGCATCCTGATAAACATACTGATGATGTAAAAAGAGCGACTGATATGAGTATGAGTATTAACGATGCATATGAAACAATTTTAGCATACTGTAATAACTACGAATATCCTTTTGATGAAGAGAGTATCAAAAAAAGAACATTCTCACCATCGGAATGGTGGCATGATAAATTTCACGAGCGTTAAGAAATTCTTAGTAGCATTAATCTTCTTACAAAAAGTACAACTAAAGCCACAGCCAATATTTTAAAATCTAGCTCGCTTGCATAATGAAGATTCTCAAATGTATCACTCGTAGTTGCTTCTCCACCCTGAGCTTGCATTTCCAGTATCTTAGGAGAGTAAACAGCACTAAACATTAATGCACTAAAACTCACAGTAACTGCTGCTGCAAAAACAATAGCATCTCTTTGACCTGTTTTGTACATATATGCCTCATACAAGCCTACAAATGTTGCTAAGAAGTATGCCCAGTAAGAAAATCTATGAAATATCTCGCCCATTATAATTCCAGCATTATACCTATCAATAAGTATCTCTACTGGAAGCTTACCAGTATTAAAAACAACAGCTGCTACAACTATTCCAAGAACAAGAACAGCACCAAGTGACATTCCAACAACCAACAAGTAACTAAAATCTATATATATATTTCTTTTCATATTATGCCTTTAGAGTAAAGCCCCTATCAAAATCACTTAGATCTTTGTAGAACTCTAAACTTTTAATTTTTTTATCTTTTAAATATCTCTGTATTTTATCTTTTTGATCATACCCCATCTCACAACTAAAAAATCTAATCTTCTGCTTTAAGACACACTCAAGAAGTTCTTGAATTATCTCATCTCCAATTAGCCCACCAAAAAGAGCATTTTGAGGTTCATAGTCAAGATTAGACTCTAAAACTTCTGCATCTGCAATATAAGGTGGGTTAGATACGAGATAGTCTATATCTTCCTCAATAGGTTCAAGTAACGAGCCTAAACGCAACTCAATTCTTTTTTCTAAGCCAAACTTTCCTATATTTATCTTAGCTATATCTAAAGCGTCCTGAGATATATCAACTCCAATAAACTTAGCATTAAGAAAATGACGTGCAAGTATTATTGAAATAATTCCACTCCCTATACCTACCTCTACAAAAGTTATGGCAGATGCTTTATCCTCTACATTCTTTATTACTTCATCTATGAGTATTTCTGTTTCGGGACGAGGGATTAGTGCACCCTCTTTTATAAAAAACTCTTCACTGTAAAAACTAACACTATTAGTTATATATTCAAATGGTTCATTTTTCTCTCTGCGTTTAACCCAAGATAAAAGTTTATCTACATCTTGGACTACTTCACTCTGGTGTGTAATTAACCAAAGTTCATCAACATTAAGGTGTGCCATTAAAAGAAGTTGAGCTTCCCTTGAAGCTCTCTCTATATGAGGGGAAAGAGTTTGTGTAATCTCTTTGAGAAGATCTTTAACTACCGTAATCTCTTGCATTATGTCTTTAAAGAACTTCTATCTATATTTTCAATGTCCATTCCTAACTCTTTAAGACGCTCAAGCACGGGAGGATGAGTGTAATGAAAAAATATATACAGTGGATGAGAAAGTGGAAAACTTTTGTTTTGCGTCACTAACTTAACAAGTGCATTAGCAAGCTCTATAGCACCAGATGGACCACCAAGTTCACTTCCCATCTTATCGGCCGCATACTCGTTATGACGGCTAATCATTCCCATTATTGGCATCATAACAAAGCCTAGAACAGGCATAAATAACATAAGAAATATCATAATAATATATGGCTCACTGCTAAGACCCATTTCTAGATACAAAGAGATAGGAAGATTTCCAAAAATTGCAAACATACTAAATAGCATAGCACCAACAATAGCTATATTTTTATATATATCGCCATGTGCGAAGTGCCCTAGTTCATGTCCTAGAACTGCTAAAAGTTCTTTTGTAGTCAGTTTTTCTATTAGAGTATCAAAAAGAACAACACGTTTAGCCTTTCCAAAACCACCGAAGTATGCATTTAATCTTGCATCGCGTTTAGAAGCATCACTTACAAAAACACCTGAACTTACAAAGCCTGTTCTATCCATCAAGTCTTTTATTTGCTCATCTAACTCTTCATCTTGAAGTGGTGTTAGTTTATCAAAGAAAGTTGCTCTAAACGCAGGGTAAAGCATATTTATAAGGATAACAACTCCAAATATAAATACAAAGCTCCATAACCACCAAAGATCGAAGTTAGAAATAATTTCATATATTCCCCAAACGACTAAAGAACCAAACACGAGAGTCATTATAAAAGAGATAAGAGTATCTTTTATCCATAGGCCTAAGGAAGACTTATTAAAACCAAATTGCTCATCTAGAACAAACTTTTCATAGTAAGCAAAAGGTAAAGAGAGTAAAGAACTAATAACCACAAAACTCATTACCATTGATATATTTAATAATATTTCATTTTGTAGAAATATATTTGTTTGTAGAGCCTTAAGCCCTACTCCCATCCAAGCTATAAAAAAGAGATAATCAACAAAAGAACTTACTATGGAAAGTTTTTCTTTGGCTACCGAATAATTTCCTGCTTTTAAAAAATCATTCCTATCTAAAAGAATCGGTTCCTTATTTTTTTCTTGATTGATGTAACCTATTTGCATTACACTTGTATAGATTGATATTAGTACATAAAGAGTATATATTGCTACAATTGTCATTAACATTTAAAAACCTTGATATCTTAAAATTTATCTGCAATTTTATCATCTTTCTTATTTATATTAACAATGAGCTAATAAATCCTGTGTATAGTGCCAAATAGTAATCTTTTAAAGGGGAAATAGAAAAATTTGGAGTTATGCCATCACTCAAAAAAAAGATCAATGAAAATGAAAAACAAGCAGTGGCAGAGTGGCTCTACGACAGATATGAAAACGTAAAGTTTGAGTAGTCTAAGACTACTCTACAATTATCATAAATATTCTCTTAGAGTACTTTCTAATTCTTTAACATCAACAGGCTTAGCTAGAAAATCATCCATACCTGCTTTAATATACCTATTTGTATCATCTTGCATAACATTTACTGTAAGTACTGCAGTTGAAATTTTCTCTATATTATTTTGTTCTTCATACTTTCTAGTCTCTATAGTTTGCAGTGCAAAAGTTACTCTTAAAACTTACTGGTAAAGGGGATAACTTATAAGGAGCTATATATAGATAACTAGATTTTTATTTTAAGCTATAGTTACAATAAGTTCAATTACAATCTTAGGGGTAAGTCGTATTTATTAGCTTGGTTTTCGTGGCAAATGATAATAGCTATAGAAGTTGGATTTAAACTTTTTTTTTAAATTTAAATTAGCTTAAATTTTAGGTTGTTTTTACTAATCTGAAGCTGCCTATTTACTTATTTTAGTGAAATCTATGTGCGAGTTAAGTATCTAAAGGAAAAATATGGAAAAATTATTTTTAAGTGCCTTTTTATTTCTAGGTTGTATGTTGATCGCCTCTGATAGCAAAGTGTTTGTACCCCCGAGTGATAAAGACATTCCAGGAGGAAAACTTGGAAGTACAATTAAATACGGAAAAGAGTTACTAGAGAGATTTCCATACTATTTAGGTCAAAAAGGGAGTATTGGGCAGTATGGTGGAAATGGATTAGCTTGTCAAAGTTGCCATTTAAAAGCTGGGACTGTACCGTATGGGCTTAATTATTTTAGTGTACATGCCCGATATCCACAATATCGTGGTAGAGAGGGGAAAATACTAACGCTATCCCAAAGAATAAATAATTGCATAGAACGTCCATTAAATGGAACAAAGATGCCACTTCAATCTGATGAAATGATAGCTATGGTTACATATATAAAATGGATGGGTGAAGGTATACCAACTGGAGGACGTGTAAAAGGGGATACTCTTAAAGATATTAAAATACCAATAAAAGCAGCAGACTCTATAAGAGGTAAGATTGTATATGATAAATATTGTATGGTATGTCATCAAAAAGATGGGCAAGGTGTAATGAAAGATGATGCAATTGCATACAAATATCCACCTGTATGGGGATTTGCATCTTATCAGCCAGGCTCATCTATGCATAGAATTATAAAAGCAGCTAAATTTATTAAAAATAATATGCCGCTAGGTGTTACTTATAAAAGTCCTGTATTAACCGATGAAGAAGCAATTGATGTAGCAGCATATATCAATGATGATAGAATTCATAAAAGACCAAAGTATGAATTTGTAGTTGTTGAGTATCCACATATAGAAGATAAGCCAATAGATTATCATAAGCCACCATATGCAGATAAATTTTCTCAAGAACAACATAAGTTTGGTCCATTTCAACCTATTTATGATTGGAGAAAAGAAAATGGTCAGTATTTAGGCTATTAAAAAAGATAGGAATTTAAATGAGAGCAATTCTTTTAATTATAATAAGCACTAGTATACTTATTAGTGCAGAAGTGTTTAAAGATCTTAGCACAGGGCTTATCTGGGAAGATAGTTATGCTACACAAGATATAAAAAAAGATTTGAGTGAAGCAAAAGTATATTGTAAAGAGCTAAAACTAGATGGAAAAAGTGATTGGAGACTTCCCAATATAAAAGAATTGTATTCTATAGTAGATACTAATAAATTTAACCCTTCTATAAAAAATGGTTTTAAAAACATAGTATCATATTATTACTGGTCTAGTACACCTTTTGTCTCTTCTAGTTCTGACACTTGGTATATGGACTTCAGTCATGGTAGTATCTACAGTAGTAATAAATCTCATAAGTATTATGTTCGTTGTGTTAGAGCTAGGCAATAATATTAAAATTACAACCTACAACCATGCTCATATATTAATAAACTCTATTCTAATATATAGTCTACTACCTTAGACTCTAAAGTAACACTTTTTATAAACTCAACGACTTTTAAATGCTCAGGATGCTCAGCATAAGTTTTTAAATCCTCTTGCGTTTGGAATGTTGTGTATATACAAAGGTCCATAGCTCTTGGTGATTCATCAAAGTTCACACCCACTTCCATTGACTTCAACTCAGCTATTGGACGTTCTAGTCCCTCAAGCATATCTTTTGCTATTCCTATGTTTAAAGCTTTTTTTTCATCTTTGAACTTAAACATTACTATATGAACTACCATCGTCAACCTTTAATTTATTTATAAAATTTTATCAAACTCTCTCTTAAAGAAGTATTCCTTTCCAAAAATATTCTGCAATTAATACAATAAAGAAAATTCCTAAAAGATTTAAAATAACTCCAAAACGCAACATATCTTTTACATGAACGGCACCACTACTCATAGCTATAGCATTTGGAGCGGTAGCTATAGGAAGCATAAAGGCATAGGAAGAACTTACGGTTGCTACCATCATAAAAAGCATCGTGTTTATATCTGACTGCACAGAGATAGCATATATTACAGGAAGCATAATAGATATAAGTGCTGTATTTGATGTTATTTCTGTAGTGAAAGTGATAAGTGCTGCAACTATTAATAGTAAAACTATAGGTGCTAAATGTGTAATGACTAAAAGGTATGAAGCAACACTATCGGCTAAACCTGTAGTGGAGAATGCCTTTGCAATAGAAAATCCAGCTCCAAATAAAAACATAATTTTATAGGGAACTCTTTTACTATCTTCATCCCACTCTAAAATATTTATATATGGTAAAAATAAAGCAAGTCCAAAAGCTAAGAGTATCACAGGTTCACTCATCCCTAAACCACTCCAATAAGGTTTAATAGGAGCATTAGCAAAAAGGAGTAGGACTAAAGCACCTAATGCGCCTAGAACTTTCTTTTGTGATATATCTAGAATATGTCTCTTTGTATCCTCTACTATCTCAACTTTTTCAAGTCCTAAACTTAGTAGAAATCCCACTACTAAAAGCATTACAAGTGCTAAAGGAGAAACCATTCCTACCCATTGAAAAAAACTCAGAGTTTCTAAACCTTTATCTTGCATAATTCCATAAAGAATAAGATTAGGAGGGGTACCAATAGGAGTAATAATTCCACCAACATTTGAACCATAGGCAATTGCTAATGCAAAACGCATCTTCAATTTAGCATCTTCACTTAAAAAAAGTGCTATTGATATTAGGAGAAGTGTTGTTGTTGTGTTTGAAAGGACAGAGCTTAAAAGTCCAGACGTTAAAACAAGAGAGAAGATGACCCCTCGAGGTGTACTTGGAAAGAAAGAGAGTATCTTCTGAGAAATATACCTATGAAGGTTTGTTTTCTCAACTCCAATTGCAAGTAAAAATCCCCCTAAAAAAAGATATATAATAGGATGTGAGTAGTTAGTCGTAGTTGCTTTTGTTCCAAGAAGTCCAAACGCAGGGAAAAGGGCAATTGGCATAAGAGAAACAACTGCTAAAGGAAGTCCTTCGTTTGTCCAAAGAGTAACTAAAAAGGCTATTAATCCTACTAAAATCGACTGAGGCTGTGTAAAAACTGTGTCTGAAATAAAAAAAAGAACTATTCCAATAAAAATAGCCAGTAATATTTTTTGTAATCGTTTAAAGTGGTTCAATAAATTCCTTTTACTCTCTACTAACTAGAGAGTAAGTCTTGTAGAGATTCTTTTGGATTTTTACCCTCTAGCATTGCATGTACTTCTTTTGCTATTGGGAGATATAAATTATTTTTTTTAGTCATATTATAAAGAGCATAAGAAGTACCTATTCCCTCAGCTACCTCACCTAGCTCATCTAGTATTTCTGCTTGTGTTTTGGCTTTTGCAAGTCCAAGCCCAACACGAAAGTTTCTACTCATTGGTGAAGATGCAGTAAGAAACAAATCCCCTGCTCCACCTAAACCTATAAATGTTTCTTCTCTCGCTCCATAAAAAAGGCCAAAACGTTGTATTTCTACAAGACCCCTACTTATAAGTGCAGCGGCTGCATTTTTACCTAGTCCTAAGCCTTCACATATTCCAGCAGCTATTGCTATAACATTTTTATATGCACCAGACACTTCTGCACCTACAACATCATTAGAAGTATAAGCTTTAATAAATGATGGAAAAAGTTCTGCAAATTCAGAAGATAGTTTATTGTTTTTTGAGTTCACAACAAGTGCCGTTGGAAGAGATTTCATTACTTCTACAGCAAATGAAGGACCAGATAAAAAAGCGATATTTTCATCTGGAACATGCTTTGCATATATTTCATTTAAGAATCTTCCACTACTTGCTTCTATACCTTTAGCTGCCACTAAAATTTTCTGATTTATAAAAACAAAATTTTTCTCTAACCATAATGCTATTTCTTGTGCTGGAACGGTAATAACAAGGTACTCACACTCAAGTATTTCTTCAAGTGAAACAAAATTATCCAATTCTCTTGGTGTTCTTGAAGTGATAACAACATCACTCTTTTCACTGAGAGCAAAGGCCAAAGCACTGCCCCATTTTCCTGCTCCTATAACTCCTACCCTCATATTAGTTACTCCCTATTATATTTTTAAACTCTTCTATGTCTGTTTCAAACCCAACAACTACTAATATATCACCATTTTTAATAATATGATTCTTTAGTTTTGAGGCATATATAAACTCATGGCTCATATCTTCCTTCATCACAGAAAGAATAATAATACCATTGTATCCACTCCAGTCAATATCTGAAACAGATGCATTCTCGAAATATTCTTCATTTGCTATTTTTACCTGCTCAACTTTTAGAGCACTTTCTTCATATAAAATATTATGTAAAACCTTGTTAGAGATCGGTTTTTCAAGAACATTTGCAATTATATCTGCTGTTGTTTCAACAAGAGGTATTACTTTATTTGCACCAGCCATTGTAAGCTTGTTTGCACTCTCTTTATTTGAAGCAATCGCTATAATGATAAGCTCTTTAAAGTGGGCTCTTAAAGAGATAGTTAAAAAGATGTTTTCAGCGCTATCTTCTAGTGCACAAAATGCTATAGAATTCTCCATATCAATACAATTTTCTATACTTGACCATTCATCATTCAGATCAAAATACTCTACATTTTTTTCAGAATTATCTATATCTTGCTTATTTAAAGAATATATTTTTATATTATCGTACTTTACTTTTACATTTAACTCTATCTCTAGAGCATACTTATTAAAACCAAAGATAAGTGCAGTTGTCTTAGACATTAACAACCTTTTTATGTAAAGATTTTTCAAATTCTTTTACAAATACTTTATATCCAACAGCCAGTATATAGTCACCATTTTCTAAAAGTGTACTATCAATTGGATTGAAATAAAACTTATCACTACCGCCTTTAAATAGACCGAGGACAATAACTTTAAACCTTTTATTTGTAAGTGATCCTACTGTTGGGTAGTTATGTATTATTCTTGTCGTAACTATAATTTCGTCAATATCCACATTTGTATATTCACTTCTAAGTTGATGAATGACTTCAAACGCAGCAGGCTGACCTACTAACTCTTTTGTAATAAGACCAATTAACTCTTGAGGATAAACTATATTGTTTATACCAGCAAACTCAAGTTTTTTTCTATTTGAATCTTTCATAAGTAGTGAAAGAATAAAAATATCTTTATCAAGAGAGCGCACTGTTAAAGCAGTATAAACATTTTCAATATCATCTTCACGAAGACATAAGATAGCTTTAACCTGTTTTTTTATATCTATGTTCAATTTTTTATAAGTCTCAACACTACCTGGCGAGTAACTCATTGCTATAAGTCCATCTCTTCTTGCACTTTGGACTCTTGCTAAATCATCATCTAAAACAATAATATTATGAACACTTTGACTTAGTTTTCGTGTCACTTCCTTTGCGATACTATCATATCCACATACAAGATAATAATCTTTAAGTTTTGCAATATCTTCAATATTTTTAACTTCTTTTATTTCATCTAGTTTTTCTGTGAAAGCGGAGACAACTAAAGAAGTAGTAAAAGCTAAAACTACGACACCCGTAATTATAACTAACATAGAGACAAGCCGACCCTCTGTAGTCGTTGGAGTAATGTCACCATAACCAACCGTAGATATAGTCACAATAGACCAATAAAGAGCTTCAAAAAGTGTATCTATAGGGGAGTCTGGATTATTTGCTTCCATGACATAAATCAGGACTGAAGATACAAATATAACAACAGAAGCGAATATTCCAAGAGTTAAAAATTCAAACTTCTTAGTTGTAAGTAGTCCTGCTAAAGTTTGAAAGCTTTTTGCATATCTAAAAAGTTTAAAAACACGAAAAAGTATCAATATACGAAGAAGTCTTAACTCATGAAAAAATGGAAGTATTGCGATAAAGTCAATAATAGTTCGGACAGAGAGTATATACTTAAACTTAATGCTAAGGATTTCTCTAAATGTGCTTAAAAGATTAATATCCCGAGATAAGAAGCTGTCATGTTCCGAACGACTCACTATTATTTTACTCACACTACTACTAACCCATAAACGTAACATATACTCAACAAAAAATATAATAGATATAACATAGTTACTAAAATAAAGTAAATAATCATTCACATGAAATTTCACTTCTCTTATTAAAACACAAACACTAATAAAGATAAGTAAAATCATTAATATATCTACATATTTTTTATATCTATACTTATCGTTTTCAAGTAGATTATAGAAGAAGTGTTTATTTGCCTGATAAGACTTAGATGTTTGTAAAAAATATGCAGCATCTAATATCAGGTGTTTGAACATTAACTAGCCTAGTTTAGTTTTTAGAAGTTCGTTAACAGCTTGAGGGTCTGCACTTCCTTTTGAAGCTTTCATTACTTGGCCAACAAAGAAACCGAAGAGTTTATCTTTACCACCCTTGTACTGTTCTACTTTTTCGGGGTTTGCAGCAATTATTTCATCACATATAGCTTCAATTGCTCCTGTGTCCGTAACTTGTTTTAGTCCTAAAGTCTCAATTGCACCGTCAACATCAACATCATTTTCCATTAAGTAATCAAGTACATCTTTAGCTGCTTTTCCTGAGATAGTTTTATCATCTATTCTCAAAGCTAATAACCCTAGTTTCACAGCATTAACCGGTGAGTTACTTATGTTTAGTTCACCCTTTAGACGAGCTAGAAGTTCAACTGTTAAAAGTGATGTAGCAGTTTTACCTGTTACCCCTTTATTACCCATCATAGATTCAAAAAAGTGTGCCAATTCAACACTTGAAGTAATCACAGCAGCATTATAATCATTAAGTCCGAACTCTTTTACAAATCTATCGCGTTTAGCATCTGGAAGTTCAGGAATCTGAGAATATTTTTCAAACATTTCATCACTAATAACAGCCTTAAGTAAATCTGGCTCAGGGAAGTAACGATAATCAGCTGCTTCTTCTTTTCCACGCATAGAACGAGTCTCATTTTTTTCTTGGTCATAAAGACGAGTCTCTTGGACTATCTCTTCATTATAAACGCCATCTTCCCATGCTTCACTCTGGCGAGCAACTTCAACGGCAATAGCTTTTTCAATAAACTTAAATGAGTTAATGTTTTTAACCTCTACACGAGTATAAAGTTTTTCATCACCTTTTGGACGAATAGAAACATTTACATCAACGCGAAATGATCCCTCTTGCATATTAGCATCACCTATATCTAGGTAACGAATAATAGAGTGGAGTTTTTTAAGGTAAAGTATAGCTTCTTCTGAGCTTCTCATATCAGGTTGCGTTACTATCTCTAAAAGTGGTGTTCCCGCACGATTTAAGTCTACCTTAGAAATATCACCATCATGAATATTTTTACCAGCATCAGCTTCTATATGAGCGAAACCTATACGGATGCTTTTTTTAGAACCGTCTTGGAAATCAATTTCTAAATTACCATTTTGAATAACTGGAGTATAAAATTGTGTGATTTGATATGCCGAAGGACTATCTGGATAAAAATATGATTTACGGTCAAAGTAAGAAGTACGATTTACTGTTGCACCAACAGCAGTTCCAAGCATAACAGCTTTTTGTAAAACTTCTTGGTTAAGAACAGGTAAAGCACCAGGAAGTGCTAAACAAGTTGGACAAGTATTTGTATTTTGTTTATGATTAAAACTGGTAGCACACGAGCAAAATAGTTTAGTTTTTGTGTTGAGCTGAACATGGACTTCAAGACCTATAACGACTTCAAACATAGATTTCCTTAGAATAAAAATTATAATTTATCTATTTTAACCAAAGAAAGCTTTAAAAGTTGTTATTTAGTATACACTTACCTAACACTGAGCAATGGGAACGAGAAAAATCATTCTATACTTATTGGCGTTATTTATTTTTCAAGGGACATTATGTCCTTTTATCCCGATATATAATAATTAACACTCATTTGTGTTCCAATAATGGACATTTCAGTATTAAATGCACACTTTTTTCTTAAGATTTAGTAGTATATTTCTTCATATAATTTTATAATAATTAAAATATCCCCTATATCAGGCAGTTTTAGGCAGCTGTAAGTGGACACTTTTTATGTGTATTATTGTTTGTTTTTAAGGCTAAAGTCTCTATAATGAGATTGAATAAATAGTTAGGAGTCTAAATACAAATATGTTAAAAGTTATTTTTTTTTCATCATTCGGATTCGCAATATTTGCTAGTTTTTTTACGTTGTTATTCTATTTTGGAGATTGGCCAAGAATAGGAACTACATTTGTACTAGGATTGTTTTTAGGATTAGTAGCTGCTCCTGAGTTTGAACCAAAAGCATTCAAACATCCAATAATGTTTCAATTTTTTGGAGGATTATTTTTTGGAATGATATTGGGAATATTTTTAAAATTAGATACTTCCAGCATCATTGCAACAGCTGTCATTGGGGCTTTGCTAGGTGGAACAGCATCATATTGGGTTAAGCATGCGCCTTTACCATAAGTTGTTACTCTTATTAAACGCTCCTAACAAGTACGCGGAGCGAATAGTTTCCCCGAGGGGAAAACTATATCGCTCACGATGAACGTTATAAGACTAAAAGGCAAATCTTAAAAATGAAACTTGTATTGCTTCCTGGTCTTGATGGAACAGGAAAACTATTTGCACCATTAATTGAAGCTCTTCCAAGTTCAATAGATATACAAGTCATAACTTACCCCTTAAATAAAGAACAGTCATACAATGAGCTTATTGAATATGTAAAACAAAATCTTCCAGAGGAAGAGTTTGTTTTACTTGCAGAATCATTTTCAGGGCCAATAGCTTATCAAGTTGCACTTTCTAAGCCAAAACAACTAAAATCTTTAATTTTAGTTGCAACTTTTTTAGAAAATCCAAGACCGTTCTTATTAAAGTTTATCCCTAGTAGTAGAGTATTGGCGTTGCCAATACCTACTATCTTATCAAGAATATTTTTTCTAGGTTTTTCTGTAAAAACGAAAGTTATTGAACTATTTAATAAGGCAATAAAAACTGTATCACCAAGTGTAATTCAATACAGACTAAAAGAAATTACACAACTTAAACCTAGTAGCCAAAAGGTTAAACTGAAAACAACTTATATTCAAGCTTCAAATGATAAACTTGTTCCAAGTAAATCTTTACAAGATTGGCAAAAGGTTTGTGATGAGATAGATATTTTCACGGTAAAAGGTGAACACTTTATTTTACAGGCAAACTCTATAAGATGTGCAGAAGTAGTCACTGAAGCAGTACGTCTTATAACAAGAACGAGGAGCGAATAATTTACCCAAGGGCGGGTAAAATTATATCGCTCACGACGAACGGTACACACAGCACCAATATTATAAACCATCTCAAAAGTTAGTCTCTTTAGAGTAGATTTTTTCTAAAAGTTCTGTCTGTTTTTTAGACTCTTCTAGCCGTTTTTTATTTACAGAAAATGCATCTAAAGCCAAAATGAAAAAGAGTGAAAATACAATATACAGAAGTGTTAGAAAGATAGCGAGGTATGTACCAAAAAGAATGAAAAATTTGAAAGTCATAAGAGCACCTAAAAGGACAATAGCCCAAGATGCTCCTTGCAAAAAGCTTATGATTTTATCATAATTATCTTTTTGCATCATAGCAGAAAACCTAGTGGTCTTCTATAGTAACAGCACCACCAAGGTAAACGTAAGTAAGCATCATGAATATGAAAGCTTGTAAAAGTGCCATAAAAGTCAATAGTGCAAATGGAACCATTGGTAAAATCCATGGAGCCAGCATAAGGATAACCATCAAGAACATATCATCACCTTTTACATTTCCAAAAAGACGGAAAGATAAAGACACTAAACGTGAGAAGTGAGAAACGATTTCAATTGGAAACATTAACCAGTATAACCACCATACTGGACCTAAGAAGTGCTTAAAGTATTTTACAACACCTTGTCTACGGATACCTTCGAAGTTATAATAAACAAAAACAACAAGAGCCAGAGTTAAAGGCATTTCTAAAAATGCAGTTGGAGCTTCAAAACCTGGAACAACACCAATTAAGTTAGCGATACCGACAAAAAGACCAATAGTTGCAACTAGTGGAAGGTAACGACTAGCCGCTTCTTTTCCCATTACATCTGTTCCCATTTGTAAAACACCAGAAATGTATGCTTCCATAATGTTTTGAGTACCTTTTGGAACTAACTGTAAGTTACTCATTGCTACTCTTACTAAAAGTAGTGCAATACCTGCTGAAAGAAGCATGTGTGTGATGTAGATAAATGTCTTGTCATGTGTGATAAGACCGAAAAAAGTAAACAATTCTGGCATAGAAAAGCTCCTGTGGGAAATTAATTACGAGATTATAGTGAGTTTTGCATTAAAAGATTCTAAAATCTCTATTTTGCATACTCAACAGCTCGACTTTCACGGATGACATTGACTTTAATTTCACCCGGGTATTGAACTTTATCTTCTATCGCTTTGGCTATTTCTTTAGCCATTAGAATAGACTCGTCATCATTGATTAATGTCGCATTTACTATTACCCGTACTTCGCGTCCTGCATTGATTGCATAAGACTGTTTAACTCCGGCATGAGAAGAAGCAATCTCTTCTATTTCGGTCACACGTTTTAAGAAACTCTCAAGTACTTCACGTCTTGCACCTGGTCGTGCTGCTGAGAGTGCATCTGCAGCACAGACTGCACCACATTCTATAGTATTAATCTCTTCTTGCCCATGGTGTGCATAAATAGCATTTATAACGACTTCACCTTCGTTATAACGTCTACAAACTTCTGCCCCTAAATCAACATGACTTCCATCATGATCATGAGTAAGTGATTTTCCTATATCATGGAGTAAACCTGCTCGTTTTGCAAGAACTGGGTCTCCGCCCATTTCTGATGCCATGATACCTGCTAAGTATGCTACTTCAAGAGTATGCGCAAGAGCATTTTGTCCATAACTAGCACGATAACGTAGTCTACCAATGAGCTTTAAAAGTTCTGGATGCATTACCCCAACATTCATCTCAGCTACTAATTCTTCACCTTCATGAAGGATATTTGCTTCAAATTCACTACTTACTTTATTAAAGATCTCTTCAATACGTGCAGGTTGGATACGCCCATCTGCAATCAAAAGTTGTAAAGTTTTTGTAGCAATAGCTCGTCTATAAAGATTAAAACTACTAACAAGTATAGTATTTGGTGTGTCATCAATAATAATATCCACACCCATAAGTGTTTCTAAAGAACGTATATTTCGTCCTTCTTTACCAATAATTCGACCTTTTAATTCATCATTATCTAAATGAACATTATTTGTTAAACGTTCATTTGCAAACTCTCCAGCAAAACGGCTTGTCGCCTGAGCAAGGATATAGTTTGCTTTTTTCTCACCCTCTTCTTTTGCTTGGTTCTCATACTTTCTTACTATATGCGCTATATCTCCACGAGATTTTTCTTCCACTTTCTCAAAGAGAATAGTTTTAGCCTCAGCCTGTGTTAGCCCGGCACTATGTTCTATAGTATGAATTGCTTCATCTATCTTTTTTTCATATTTTTCTTGTAGTGAAGTCAAAGACTTCTCATTTCTTTGTAAATTAACTTTTTTTGCTTTAACTATAGAATATTCAGATTCTATCTTATTACTTTGAGTTTGTTTAAATCGACTAAAAGCCTGCTCTTTACGGATAAGTTCATCTTCTCTTTGATGCATATCTTCTTTAGCTCTTTGTTTAGCACTATCAAATTCTTTTTTTGCCTCTAGTTCAATCTCGCTTGACTTTAGGTGAGCATGTTTTAAAAGTGTTTGTGCTTCATTGTCAATAGCTTTTGCTTTCGCTTTGGCTTGTTGCGTATATATTTCAAAGTTTGCACTAGTTATTTTTTTAGAAATGAGAAACCCGATTACACCACTAACCGTAGCTATAGAGCCACCAAGTAGTATTGCGTTTAACATTTTAATATCCTATATTTTTTTAATCACTTTTGTAGGTGTTAAGAGTACATCACATTTAACATCATAACTGTCACAAATGAACTCTTTTGTATAACATAATTCTAGTTGTGTAAAAATTGTATATGGTTTCTTTTGTAACTTCTCAAAGAAACGATCATACATTCCTTTTCCAAAACCAACTCTTTGTAAATTACCATCAACCCCGACTGCAGGGACTATTACTGTATCTATTTTACTTATTTTTCTTACTGTATTTCCCGCTTCAAAAATACCAAATTTTTTCTTTTTTAGCGGTAGTCTAAATGGTACCATCTTAAAACTTTCGCCTTGCATAAATGGTATATAAACTTCTCTCTTTCTTCTCATAACTATTAAAGTTTTTCTGATATCACCTTCAATTTTTAAGGGATAATAAAAAAGTATTTTCTTCCCTTTACTTTTTTCTAAAAGTTCAAGAAGTTTTTTATTCAGTAATTTTTCTTTATAGAGCCTATTATGTTTGGGTGAACTTCTCATCTTCTGTAAACAAGTTTGTCTAAATGTACTTTTATTAAGAGTCATATTTAATCTTTAATCGCTATAATTTCACATATATTACACAAAATATGCAAAAAATAATACTAAAAGGAATTAAAACTATGTTTAGTGCAAAATTAATATCATCTCTTCTCACTCTAACACTACTATTGAGTGCATGTTCTGACTCAGAAGATGCAAACTCTTTACTATCTACAAATGAATACATTCTTACATCTCTTGATAAGCAAGAATATATAGTTACTAAAACAGCAAGTGGTTTTGATGTTAAACAAGCAAAAGATAAAGTTATTATTTTAAATATATTTGCTACATGGTGTCCACCTTGTAAAGCAGAAGCTTCTCATCTTACATCACTACAAAAAAAGTATAAAGATGACTTACTAATCTTAGGAATCAGTGTTGAAGATGATATTGCTGATGCAAAACTTGTTCAATTTGCTAAAGACTATAATGCAAAATATGCACTTGTTAACTCTCCAGAAAATTCACGTATTATTAATGCTGTCGCTACAGAATTAAAAATTGGACGAAACTTTGGTATTCCACTTATGGCTATGTATAAAAATGGAAAACTTGTAAACTACTATCAAGGTGCGACTGAAGAAGAGTTTATAGAAAGCGATATAAAAAAGGCCTTAGGTCACTAAATGTTCGGTTTTATAAAAAATTCCCTCAGTAAAACAGTTGGTGCCCTTAAAACAATAGTTCCAAAAAGAAAAATGAGTTTTACTCATGCTGAAATAGAAGACATTTTACTAGAAGCTGATGTTGCATATGAACTTGTTGAAAAAATACTCAGCGAGACATACCAAGATAAAATTACACGTGAAATACTTCGTTCTAAACTACTCGCTACACTTGCATTTACTTCGTATAAAGAACCAGAGTTTAATCCACCTTTTGTTGAACTTATTATTGGAGTTAATGGTGCTGGGAAAACGACAACTATTTCAAAACTCGCAAACAAATATAAAAGTATGGGAAAAAGTGTCATGCTTGGGGCAGGAGATACGTTTCGTGCGGCAGCCATTGAGCAACTCACTCTCTGGGCTAAAAAACTCGATGTTCCCATAATATCTTCCAAACAAGGTCATGATAGTTCAGCTGTCGCGTTCGATACAATAGACTCTGCAAAAAGTAAAAAAATTGATCATGTCATTATTGACACCGCAGGACGCCTTCATACTCAAACAAATCTTGCCAATGAACTTATAAAGATAAATAGAATCTGCGACAAGGCACATGCTGGAGCACCACACAGAACCGTTTTAGTAATTGATGGCACACAAGGAAACTCAGCAATAGCACAGGCGAAGGCATTTAATGAGATGATTGGAATAGACGGTATCATCATCACAAAACTTGATGGTACAGCTAAGGGTGGAAGTGTCTTTAGTATCGCATTTGCACTTGAACTTCCTATAATTTTTGTAGGAGTTGGTGAGCAACCTGAAGACCTAACACCTTTTAACAAACATGAATTTGTTGATGGTTTACTCGATGCCATATATGTGGAAGAAGAGTAAAACCTACTTCTAAGACCTCTCTTTTGTTTTAAATTTATGTCATATTGACATAAATTTAAATCTTTTTCTGATTTTATTCTATAATCCCTCAATTGAGTAAAAATAAATATAAAGATGTAACTATGGCAAAGAAAAAAATACTATTTGAGTGTCAACACTGTGGACTAACAACTCCTAAGTGGATGGGGAAGTGTACTAATTGTGGGGCTTGGGATAGTTTTATAGAACTTGATGAACACCAGCAAGATGTTGTAAAAAAAACAAAATCCACAACTTCAACCGCTTCAAAAGCTGTGAGTATTACTAGTGTTGAAAATGAGACTGTATTTCGTTTCTCTTCACTTGATGCTGAACTAGATAGTGTTCTTGGTGGTGGAATAGTACCAGGTTCGCTTACACTAATTGGTGGAAGCCCTGGTGTTGGAAAGTCAACACTACTTTTAAAGGTTGGCTCAAACATAGCATCAACAAAAAAAGATGTACTCTATGTAACTGGTGAAGAGTCTGCCGGACAGATAAAACTACGAGCCAATAGACTCAAATCTAACGAAGAGTCTTTATACCTTTTAAGTGAAATCAGACTTGAACAAATTTTAATAGAACTTGAACATAGACATTATGACTTTCTAATAATTGACTCTATTCAAACTATATACTCCGAAAACATTGCATCTGCTCCAGGCTCAGTAACACAAGTGCGCCAAACAACTTTTGAACTTATGAGAATTGCCAAAGAAAAAAATATAGCAATTTTCATTATTGGTCATATTACGAAAGAGGGTTCTATCGCTGGTCCAAGAGTACTAGAACATATGGTAGATACTGTTTTATATTTTGAGGGTGATTCTTCACAAGAGTTACGAATACTCAGAGGTTTTAAAAATCGTTTTGGTGCCACTAGTGAAATAGGAGTGTTTGAGATGAGAACTGAAGGTTTAGTTCCTGCAACAGATATAGCCTCACGTTTTTTCAATAGGAACTCTGAACAAAGTGGTTCTGCGCTAACTGTAGTTATGGAAGGCTCTCGCCCTATTATCTTAGAGGTTCAAGCACTTGTCTCAGAATCACACACAAATAACTCTAAACGCCAAGCAACTGGTTTTGATAACAATAGACTTAATATGCTTCTTGCTCTGCTTGAGAGAAAACTAGAGATTCCACTTTCCGGATATGATGTATTTATAAATATTACTGGGGGCATAAAAATTACTGAAACAGCTGCAGATTTAGCAATTTTAGCCGCTATAATTAGTAGTTTTCGTGACCGTGCCATATCTAAGGAAACTGTATTTATAGGCGAAGTTTCTCTTGTGGGTGACGTAAGAGAAGTTTATGCTCTTGATGCTAGACTAAAAGAGGCAAAACTTCAAAATATTACAAAGGCACTCGTCGCGAAGAAACCTCTTACCAAATCAACAATTAAGACATTTACAGTTGATGAAGTTACAAAACTATTAGAGTGGTATTAAATTTCTAAATATAAAGTTTATTTTTCTCATTATAGTTGTATAATAAGTTCAATTAAGAATTAAAGTAATTAACTTATTTATTCGATATGTAATAAAATAATAATTTCAAGGAAGAAGAATGGCTGAAACAGAAGCAAAAGAAGAAGAAGAAAAAGAGAAAAAACCGAAAAATATGTTAATGATAATTATTATTGTTGTATTAGTATTCATTATTATAGTTGGAGTACTTTTTGCCGTGTTTTTTTTAAGTGATGATGCAGAACCAATGCAAAATATGCAACAAGAACAAGAGAAAAGTCAACCTAAAAAAAGACTTTCTAGTAGTAATTACGATAGGACTAGACAACTTGACGATATAGGTATACTTTATCCTATGGATACTTTTACTGTAAACTTAAAAAGTGACTCTGGGAGAAGATTCCTAAAAGTAGGTATGTCATTAGAACTTGATGGAGAAGAACTTAGTTTAGAACTAGATGCAAAAGCACCTGTTCTTCGCGATAGAATTATAAGAATTCTTACTTCTAAAACTCTGGAAGAGATCTCTTCAAAAAAAGGTAAATCAAAAGTTTCAAACGAAATTATTGACACACTCAATGCTATGATCAAAGATGGTGATATTAGAGCTATTTACTTTACAGAATTTGTTATTCAGTAGGCTAATTTAAGCAAATTTCATCAAACCCCTCCAAGCCCCTTTACATAGGGGTTTTCCTATGATACACTATCTTCAAATTAAAGCAAAAAAAAGCGACTTAATAGTAAATATGGGTGCTTAAGATATACCTCAAACTATGGTATATTAAGAGTAAACAAAGGTTTATTTATAAATGGCTGTAAAAAAGCTCTAAAATATGCATAAATTGTCAATCTAAAAATGTTATTTCAAAAGGTTCAAGAAGAGGAATAAAAAGATATTTTTGTAAAGATTGTAAGACCTCATTTAGCTCAAAAAGAAGACCGGCACACCTACAAGAAATTATATTTAAAGAGTACTTCTTACAACGACAAACACTCAAACAACTTTCAGTAAAATATTCTAGATCAATAAGCTGGATTGTGAAACAAAGAGATGAATATATTGTTGATATTAAAGTACATAATCCTAGAGCAGTAAATCTTGTTTGTGATGCAACTTTTTATGGCAAGAGAAAAGATGAGATGCCCCTTGAGGGTACAAGCTTGGCACTTTAGTTTTCAAGGATGTCGAGACTAAAGAAATACTTATATGGAAGCATATTGAAAGTGAAATAGTTAAAGACTACAGATATCTGAAAGAAGAACTCATTGAGCGAGGTTATATCATTGAGAGTGTGACTTTAGATGGCAAAAGAGGCTTATACAAAGCCTTTAAAGATATTCCAATACAAATGTGCCACTTCCATCAAAAGAAAATTATACAGAGATATATTACCATGCGACCAAAACTAGAAGCTAGTAAAGATCTTAAGAGAATAGTTTCTAGGTTAACTCACACTACTGAAAATAATTTAACTAAAAAGATTGATGAATGGTATGATATTTATAAAGATTTTTTAGATGAAAAAAGTATCTCTTCAACTACCGGAGAACTTCATTATACTCATCCAAGAATCAGAGCTGCATACAGAAGTTTAAGAACTAATTTACCTTATCTATTTACTTACAAAAATTATAAAAATCTGCACATTCAAAATACAACAAACGCACTTGTACCGCAAGGGTATAAAAAAAGGTGGAGTCTTCTCTCATATGAAAAATATGATTAGTATACATCGTGGCTTGAGTAAAAGTTTAAAGCTGAATTTAGTTGATTATTATCTAGTAAGTTATAAGAAAAAGTAGAAAAGTAAGCACCCATATTTACTATTAAGTCTAAAAAGAGAGTATTAACAAAACATTAAATTGCAAGTAATATTTGAAGAAAATAAAAAAATGTGACATTATTATGTTAAAGTTTAGTTGATTACAGAAATTCAGCGAAGTTGATACACTGTTATCAATATTTCAAAAAAGGTTTTTTATGTCTAATTTTTTTATTAAGTTACTGCTCTTATCCAGTATGTTCGTTGTCTTAAATGCTCAGAGTGGTCTCACTCAACAACACCTAGTTTAATAGCAGACGATTTTGAAAAATGGCTACAATATACCGATGAAAATCCAAGTGCGAAATTTGGGTGGTTAGCATTTAAAAAATTATTGGGAAAAGTTCCTTATGTAGGTAAAGGAGCGAATGCATCTGTGCAGATTTCTGAAGATGTTGCTAGAAAGTATGAATCTGGTGATATAAAAAGACAAGTTGAAGCATATGAAAAAAGTATTAAACTGGGACACGGTGTACTTGTCTTGGCTCATGCAGAAGGTAATTTTTTTACAAATAAGGCATATAACTCTATTGGTGGGATAACTCCTTGGATGAGAGACTATTTTATAACAGTGGGTTTAGCTTCACCATCGGATATAAAGATACCACATAGCTCTTACCTGACATATGATAATGACCCAATTTCTGTAAAAAATGGTGCAGGAGAAATAGTCCGAAATCCTAAGCGTTACTACGAATGGCTGCCTGGTCTAAATGCGATAGTTGATTCAAGTTCAACAATACCATGTGCTCCAGTAATTATCCCAGATGGTGATACACCAATGTGTAATGCCCCTGAATGGTATTCTCAAGAAAGCAGTTCTGATGATTTTCACAAATTTGATTACTATATGCAAACATCAATAACACAAACGGATATTTATAAATATTTAACTTCTGCAATAGAGTTCCATAATGGTATATTTACCCCTTCTCAATGGATAACAGACCAAGAATTAAATAAAGCTAAAATTACAGTCAAACACAGATTTGATTCTAGCATTACCTCATGAGTGGTATAGAAGTCTATCCATTTTCTCCATCTAAAAAACTTTATCAAGTTAATAATGAATGGGTTAAAGCTAGGTGTAGTGGTTTTAAAGTTGAAACTACTTGGGTAGGACAAGATACAGTTACACAAATAGTAAAATTATCCCACACAGATGCAACACTACCTCATGAGTATATAGCTCCTATATCATGTGATGATGATTATATTTTTAATACAACTAATTATGCCTGTGAACTAATACCATTACCAATGCCTAGTGCCTGGTTTTATAGTACTGCTGTATACGGTAGTAGTAGTCTTGGTTGTTGGAAAGAAAATTTTATGCTACTTTATGGTGCAGATTCAAAACATTTTAAAAGTAGCTGGGAAGTTATAAGTGGTGGGGCAACACTTACATTTTCGCAACAACCTGTATCTAACTGTACTTCTTCAGGTGTTCCTACTTATGCAGGGATATATTGGGTTGCTGTAGCTGACGGATATACAACAGATCCAGATAGATATGCACTAATTAGACATACTGTAACAAGTGCTGATGGTAGAGTAACAACTCATGTTGGTTCGATTAGGACAAGTCCAATACCTTATTAAGATACACACATGTGATTGAATATGCACTTTTTCTCTCGTTCCCAAGTTATGCTTAGGAATGCATATACAAGTAGCATGTAAAAGTATTATTCTATAAAAATATACGAGAGATTATATTTCTAGGAATTTAATTTTTACAAAAACAAACCTTCCGCACTCCATTTGCTGACTCATCCACGACTTACTTCATTGCATTTTGTAAGCTTTCGTAGACGAGTAATAAATATGATATAATAATGCTATCTGCAAAGAAGGAGAAGCTGTGATTAGTCGTGATGAAACACTAAATATACTTAAAAACTATAAAAATAATAATATAAAAAAGTATGAAATTTTAGAACTTGGTTTATTTGGTTCGCTTGCTAGAAATCAAGCTTCTTCTGATAGTGATGTAGATATTTGTATTAAAACAAAAACTCCTGATATGTTTGCTCTAGTACATATTAAAGAAGAGCTTCAAATCCTTTTATCCAACTCTATTGATATTGTCAGAATTAGAGATAGGATGAATCCTTATTTAAAAAATAGAATAGATAACGAGTCAATATATGTATGATAAATCTCTAATTATTGAGATACTAATACAAATTTTACATGCTTCAAAAACAGTAGAGCAAAGATTTAAAATTGTTGATAGTATTGACTACTTTATGGATACACCAGAGGGTTTGGAAAAGTTGGATGGAATTTGTATGCAATTAATAGCTATTGGAGAAAGTTTAAAGAACATTGATAAAATTACAAATAAAACTTTATTAGAAAAATATCCGCAAGTAGATTGGAAAGGTGCAAAAGGAATTAGAGATATAATCTCTCATCACTACTTTGACCTTGATGCAGAAGAAATTTATTTTGTGTGTGATACAAAACTTGATACACTCATAAAAACTATTGAAAAAATACTTGAAGATTTAAAGTAAAAAAACTTTGATATTAAACAAGGAGTTTATGCAAGAAGCAATTATTAGAATAGATGAACTACAAAATGAGATAATTGAAAAGTCAAAAATGATTGATGGTTCAGATGAATATGTTAAGCAAAAAATGAAGTTATTTAAACGAAGTAAAAAAGCTGAAAAAGAATTACGAAACATTCGAAGAGAAGAAAAAATTTTAACTAAGGATTTTCTATCCACTTGCAAGTAAAAAATAGGTGGACTTTTAGCGGACTTGGTGCTTTTTTGAAGAAGATAAAAAATACTCAAAACAATGTTATACAGGGAAAAACAATGAATTTATGTTACCAAAATACTCAGAATTTGTTATTCAGTAATTTAAAAAAAGACATAGATAAATGCTTGGTTTAGACATCATTAAAATCTCTCGTATGTCTCGACTTATAGAGAGATTTGGTGATAAAGGTCTTAAGAGATTTCTGTGTAATGATGAAATTCTACTTGTCAAGAGTGATAAAACTGCAGCTGGTTTTTGGGCTGTTAAAGAAGCTTTTTCTAAGGCCTTAGGTACGGGTATTGGTAAAGAGTGTTCATTTCACGATATAAGAATCTACAAAACCTCAAAAGGTGCACCAAAAATAGCTCTGAGTAAAAAACTAATCGAAAACTTTTCTATCTTAGATGTTACCCTTTCTATCACACATGATGGAGATTATGCTATTGGTGGAGTAACTATAGAGCTTGAAAAATCAGCCGCCGCCAACAAAGTCCAAGAGTTCTAATTTATCATTATTAATAAGAATATGTGTATCCCAACTGTCTTGTTTAACTATATCCATGTTAATGGCTGCAGCCATTACTTTTCCTTCTAAAGACAACTCTTTTAAGACTTCACTTAATGTTATCCCTTCGTTAAATTCTCTTTCTTCACCATTTACTGTTATTTTCAAAATATTCTCACTTTAATTTATTGTTATTATAATTGTATCAGTTAATATTGAAATAATGCTAATATTTTGATGATTTTTTTAGATATAATTGCACTAATATTAAAAAACGGCAAAACTTATGAACTTTGAACCCTATCCATTTGAAAAACTAAATGATTTACTCCAAAATATCACACCAAATTCTAACTATGAACCATCTGTCTTAACCATTGGGGAACCTCAGTTTGACACACCTACTTTCATACAAAATGCACTCTCACAGAACTCTCAACTTTTACGAAAGTACCCAAAAACGGGTGGAGAAAAAAACCTTAGAGAAGCGATGATAAACTTTTTTTCTAAAAGATTTAATGTTTTACTAGATAATTCTCAAATAATTCCAACATTTGGAACTCGTGAAGTACTTTTTAATTTTCCTCAGTTTTTACTTTTTGACAAAATAAATCCAGTCATGGCATTTACAAATCCTTTCTACCAAATTTATGAGGGAGCCGCAATTGCTACTCGCTCAAAAACTATACATCTTAATCTCAACGAAGAGAACAATTTTAAAGCAACTATCAATGAAGAAGAACTAGCAGAGTGTGATCTTGTCATTCTTAACTACCCAAATAATCCTACTACTTCTACACTTACAATAGAAGAGTTAGGAGAATGGATTTACTTAGCTCTTAAGCATAACTTTGTTCTTTTAAATGATGAGTGCTATAGTGAGATTTATACAGATACTTCGACACCTTCACTTCTTGAAGCATCGGTACATGTCGGTAATATTGATTTTCAAAATATCTTAGTTATAAACTCTATTTCTAAACGTTCTTCTGCTCCAGGTTTACGTTCTGGTTTTATTGCTGGAGATGCCAAAATATTAGCAGAGTACATGAAATATAGAACTTATGTTGGTTGTGCTTCACCTCTTCCTCTTCAAAGTGCTGCTGCAGCTGCTTGGAGTGATGAAGTTCATGTAGAAAAATCTAGAGAGATTTATAAAAAGAACTTTGCACTTGCTAAAGAGATTCTTGGTGTGAATGTGCCAAAGGCTACATTTTACATCTGGCTCAAAGTCCAGAATGCTCTAGAGTTTACAGTAAAGCTATATCAAGAGTACAACGTTAAAGTACTCCCTGGAGAATTCTTAGCAAGAGAAGATTCACAAGGGCAAAACCCTGGTATAGGTTATGTAAGAATTGCCTTAGTTGAAGATGAAGTAAAAACACAAAATGCGCTTAAAAGAATTAAGGAATGTTTAGATGCCTAGAAATGAAGAAGATTTAAAAAAAGAAATATTAAAAGCACAAGAAAGTGCAGATATTGCATCATTATATGTTTTAGAAGAAGAAGCACATTCAGTATTTACTGAAGACGACATGCATGGTTATTATGCAAACATCTTAGACTTAGCACTTGAAAACCTTACAAATGCTCTTGAGTCTCATAGAAAAATGGACATGCAAGAAGTACAGGATTTCGCGACAACTAGAGCACTTTATGAGTATGCTATGGAACATTACAGTGAAGAAGCAATCAAAGATGCATCTGCCCTTTTTGAAGTACTAAGTGGTCTTACAAATGATGCTAAATTTTCATCAGCACTTAAACTCCACTGGATAGCTACTTTAGAAAATATTTCTTTAGACGATTTCATATCTAAGATAGCAGATATAGAGCTTACTCAAAGTAATTGTACTTTTTATATCTCAAGCTTTACTAAAGAGGCACAACTTTTGCTAGATAATGCCAAGATAGAGACGGAGTAGTATATGAAAATTCATTTTATTGGTATTGGTGGTATAGGTATCTCAGGTTTAGCTCAGTACATGCACTTTAAAGGTCATACTGTAAGTGGTTCAGACATAAAAGATACACCTATCACACAAAAACTAGTAAAAATGGGAATCAATATTACTGTTCCTCACTCGGCCAATGCTATTACAGACCAAGACTTAGTAGTTCACTCTGCTATTATTCGCCCTGATAATGCAGAGGTAGTAGCCGCAAAAGAAAAAGGAATAGAAGTTTTAGCTCGTCGTGAAGCACTTCTGAAAATCCTTGACGATAGAAAAGTTTACTCTGTTGCTGGTGCACATGGTAAAAGCACAACTACTGCTATTTTAGCTTCTATAATGAATGGTTCAGCAATCATAGGAGCCGAATCAAAAGCCTTTTCTTCAAATGTCCGTTATGATGAAACAACAGATATTATGCTTTTTGAAGCAGATGAAAGTGATGGAAGCTTTGTAAACTCAAATCCTTACTGCTCGCTTGTTATCAATGCAGAACCAGAGCATATGGAATACTATGACTATAATCATGAAAGATTTTATGACTCTTATAGAACATTTATAAAGTCTGCTCCATTTAAAGTCTTAAATGCGGAAGACCCATTTTTAGAGACACTTAAAGATGAAGTCGATGCTACATGGCTTTACCCTTCTACGGATATAACAGACATAGAATATGTACTTATAAACAATGAACCTCACACTCGTTTCAGACTCAAAGAGTTGGGAAGCTTTAATGTTTGGGGATTTGGAAAGCATATTGCACTTGATGCTGCATTAGCAATTTTAGCGGCTCATGAATCAATGGATATAGAGATAATTCGTGAAAACCTTTTAACATTTAAGGGTATCAAAAAACGCTTTGACATTGTTGGATTTGAAAAGAAGAGTGTTATCATAGACGACTATGGACACCATCCTACAGAAATCAAGGCTACTTTTGAATCCGTAAAAGAGTATGCTTTACTTAAAGGGTTTGACAAAATAACAGCTATTTGGCAGCCACATAAGTACTCACGAACCATAGATAACCTTGATGCATTTATAAAATGTTTTCAAGGTGTTCAAGAGCTCATTATTCTTCCTGTTTGGGCAGTTGGTGAAGCTCCTCGTGATATTGACTTTGAAGATAAGTTTAAACAGTATAACTTAACGATGGCAGATAAAATTACACGTGCAAACAATACAATTACAGTAGTAAAAGACAACAAAAATCTTGAAACACTCGAACATGGTCTCATCATCGGTTTTGGTGCAGGCGATATAACATCACAAATAAGAGGAATAGCTTAATGACATTTGTTATTGGACTGGTTGTAATTGGACTCTTTTTCCTAGCATTACATTATTTTACAGAGTTTAATAACTCACAAAAAGTTAGCATAGTAACGATAGTACTAGCTATTTTAGCGATTGCTGTTATGTTTAATGAATATAGTGAAGTACAGAACAAAAAAATGATGGATGCAACCATCGCGTTTAAACAAAATAAAACTATAAAATGTAAGGGTGTTGATGTAAATACAACGGGATTTACACTTAGTATAGGAACACACACATTTATAGGTAAAGCAGGCACGGTCAATGCTTCTGTAATGATTAGTGCTTCAGATTGCGAGTAGAGAACTCTAAAAAATCTAAACTAGAGTTACTTATAACTCAACTCGATTTAGAACAACATATAGAGGAGTTTAGAACTTTCTTTGCTCGTGAAAGTTCTCTTTATATAGAAGGCGATCAAGAACTTCATTTTCGTTATATTCAAGCACTTGATAAATTAGAATTCAAAGCCCCTCCAAAAATATCAGATTTTTTCACCATCAAGTCACATCTAAAGAAAAGTGGCGTTTTAAATTTTGAACAAGTTTTCGAAATAGTTAAAGTAGTAAGATACTTTCGTTATTTTAAAAACCGTAATCTTGATGGCATTATTGGCGAATGGATGTCAAAATTTGATATTGCTGAAAAATTCACTGAAGTAGAAAAGTATTTCACTAGTGATGGAAAATTTGAAGAAAATCTTGATGAGAACCTTTTTGGTCTAAGTATGCGAATCAAAGAGCATAGAAATACAATGTCAAGTTCTCTAAGACGTATGATGAGCAGTTCAAAACTTTCAGGATATCTTGTCGATACTCAAGTTCACTTTGTAAATAATGAAGATTGTCTTTTAGTACGTGGTGGATTTAACCATGTTCTAAAAGGTGCTGTAGTTGGTCGTTCAACTAGTGGTTTTTTTTATGTCTCTCCAGATAGTATTTTAAAGTCTAAAGAACAAATTCGTTATATCGAACAAGAAAGAGAAACTATATTTTACGAGTATGCTAAAGAGTTTTCATCTAAACTACATGAGCTCCAAGCTTTTATAGGTTTTATAGATAAAGAATTTGACAAGTTTGACAACTATCAAGCTCGCGTTTTATTTGCCAAGAGCAAAAATATGCAACTCATTAAAAGTAAAAACGACTCTAAAATCATTTTAAAGAACTTTATACACCCTGCTCTTTCAAATGCAAAACCTATTAATGTAGACTTTTCTAAAAACATACTTATGATTACAGGAGTAAACGCGGGTGGAAAGACTATGCTGCTAAAGTCTATTCTTGCATCTTCTTTTATGGCTAAGTACATTATACCTATGAAACTAGATGATGTAAACTCTCATATTGGCTCATTTAAAAGTGTTTTAGCCATCATTGATGACCCTCAAAATGTCAAAAATGATATTTCCACTTTTGCTGGACGTATGCAAGAGTTCTCTCGTATATTTGAACATAAATCTGCTCTTGTAGGTGTTGATGAGATAGAGCTAGGAACAGACAGTGATGAAGCAGCTGCTCTTTTTAAAGTTATACTCGATGATCTAATCAAACGCGGTCAAAAAGTTGTAGTTACTACACACCATAAACGCCTCGCCGCTTTAATGGCTGATAGAGATGATGTGGAGCTTATGGCCGCACTCTATGATGAAGAGCATAGAAAGCCTACTTATGAGTTTATGCAGGGCATCATTGGAAAGAGTTATGCATTTGAGACAGCCGCAAGATACGGTATAAATAACTCTATAGTAAAAGAAGCGAAAGCCGTTTATGGCGACAACTCTGAAAAACTTTCTTTACTTATAGAGCGTGGTTCACAACTCGAACGTGAGTTAAAACAAAAACATAAAAAAGTTGATGAGAAACTCGAAGACTTGCGTTTAAAAGAGTTAACTCTTAAAGAGACTAAAGAAGCTAATCTTCGTGAACTCGATGAGCAAAAAGCGGCTCTTAAACGCGGTTATGATGTTGCTATAAGTGAAGCAAAAATTGCGGCTCGAGCTGGTGATAGTAAATCAATTCATAGAGCGATGGATAAAGCTAACAAGAAATTACCAAAACAAGAAGAAAACACTATAAAAATAGATGCAGTTTTTAAAGTTGGTGACTCTGTAAAGTATCATTCACAAAGAGGTATTATTATTTCTATGAAGGGTGAAAAAGATGCTACTATAGAAGCTGATGGAATGAGAATCAGAGTCAAGACAAAACATCTACGCCAAGTGCAAGCTCTTAATAAACCTTCAAAAACAAATGTCAATATTCAGGTTGAGAAAAAAGCTGGTTTAAAATGCGACTTACATGGTATGCGAGCAGATGAAGCATGCGATGTACTCGATAAGTTTTTATCAGACGCGTTAATAAATGGCTGGGATGAAATAATTATTTATCATGGCATAGGAACAGGAAAACTCTCTTATGCTGTAAAAAACTTTTTAATTGCACACCCAAGTGTAAAAAAGTTTGAAGATGCACCGCAACACCTCGGTGGTTTTGGGGCGAAGATAGTTTCACTATGAAAAGTATAGCTATAGTAGGAGCTGGTGCTTCAGGTATTTTGTCTGCCATTCTTTGTGCAAAAGCAGGTCTCAAAGTAGAAGTTTATGAACAGAACTCTAAACTTGCAAAAAAGATTTTAGTCTCTGGTAATGGACGTTGTAATATTTCAAATACAAACCTTTCTCAAAATGATTTTTTTAGTGATAACCCTTCATTTGTAACACCTGCTCTTCAAGAGTTTGGATTTAAAGAGTTCGAAAAATTCACAAGTTCCATAGGTCTTTTTCTTAACACTCTCGAGGATGGACGAGCCTATCCTCTTAGTAATGAAGCAAAGAGTGTTGTCAAACTTTATGAAGACTATGCTAGAAGTTTAGGTGTTATCTTTCACACAGATACTAAAGTTATAGAAATAAAAACTCTTGTAAAAAAATATACTTCTGTCATAGTTGCTACAGGCTCTCGTGCTGCTTCTCACCTAGGTGGAAATTCAGATGGCGAGATGTTTGCTCTTGAGTTTGGACATAATATCATTCCCTCGTATCCAAGTCTTGTACAACTAGAACTCAACTCAAATATAGCACATAAAATGAGTGGTGCAAAGATAAATGCAGAAGTCACTTTACTCCTCAACCATAAAAAAGATACTACCCTAAGTGGCGATGTTCTTTTCACAAACTATGGTGTTTCAGGTTTTGCCATTCTAGATATTTCTCAACGAGCAAGTCAGGCACTTATGAACTTTGAAGCCGTTGACATATCTGTAAATCTGCTTCCTGAGTTTACCTTACAAAAGCTCTCAACTCACATACTGCAAATGGCAAAGAGTATGCCCGCTTTTACAATTTTAGATATTTTAACAGGACTTATTCCTCTTAAAATCGCTAATGGCGTTTTAGAAGAATCAGCAGTACTCAACAGTATAAAAAGTGATGCCATCGGTACTAAGCTTGCAAAAAAAGTAGCAAACACTATACTTAACTGGCGTTTTGAAGTAAGTGAAACTCATGGATTTAAACATGCCGAAGTGAGTGGTGGTGGAGTAGATACACAAGAAATCAATCCCAAAACAATGGAATCACTAAAATGCAAAAACCTCTACTTCTGTGGTGAGGTTCTTGATGTTGTTGGTCGTCGTGGTGGTTATAACTTCGCCTTTGCTTGGGCTAGTGCTTATGTTGCTGCAAAAGACATTATCCATAAATAAACGCTATAATAAATAAAACAACTTTTAAGGAATCCTATGTCTACTCCTCTTATTATTCTTATTGCAGTTATTTTAATTTTAGTACTTCTTTACAACTCTCTTATTTCAAAAAAGAATCAAGTCGAAAATATTTTTGCAAGTGTAGATACACAGCTTAAAAAACGTTATGACCTCATCCCAAACCTTATTTCAAGTGTTAGTAAGTATATGGAACATGAAAAAGGCATCCTTGAAGACATAACAAAGTTACGTGCAGAGGCAAATAAACCAAATATTTCTGATGAACAAAAAATTGCTCTTGATGCAAAGATGAGTTCGGCACTTGGTTCTATCATGATTGCAGTAGAAAACTACCCTGACCTAAAAGCAAATGAAAATGTTATGCATTTACAACATTCTCTTAATGAGGTAGAAGAACAAATATCAGCAGCAAGACGTGCTTATAACCAAGCAGTTACAGACTATAACAATGCTTTAGAACAGATTCCTACAAACTTTATGGCATCTGCTATGAACTACTCTAAAAAAGATGTTTTTGCCATTAGTGAAATTGAACGAAAAAATGTAAATGTTAAAGAACTTTTTAATTAACATACCACATGAAAAATAAAAGTGAATTAACAGATTTTTATTATAAAAAACTTTTTGGCACTTTGCAAAAGCTAGAAATAGACAGAAAACAACTTCGAAGTAGAATAATAACTATCGGATTTTTTTACACTTTTATAGCTGTTGTGCTTTTTTTTACCCTATTAGATAAATTTTTCAATGTTGAGATGCTTGTATTCCTAGGTTTTGGATACTTTAGTCTTGGTGCTCTTGTCTATAAATTTCTTGTTAAAGACTATACTCATGAGTTTAAACACAGCATAATAAGACCTTTAATCCATGCTCTTGATAAAAACTTAAAATATACTCCATCACTACATGTTCCACAAAGATATTTCACTCGTTCTAAAATTTTTACCCAAGCTCCTGATAAACTCAGTGGAAATGACTATGTAAAAGGAACGATTGATGGTATTCCCATACAGTTTTCTGATATACATGCACAAAAGAGACATCGTGATTCTAAAGGAAGAACTAGTTACAAGACTATGTTTCAAGGACTTTTTGTAGTAAGTGAATTTAACAAACATTTTCATGGTTCAACTGTCATTCTTCCAGATGTAGCCGTGAGTACTTTTGGTGACTTTATAGGAGGCTTTCTTCAGTCTAAGAACCTATCTCGAGATCAACTTGTAAAAATGGATAGTCCTGCGTTTGAAAAGGAGTTTGTTGTCTACTCTAGTGATCAAGTTGAAGCGAGATATATTCTTTCCCATACCCTTATGCAACAACTACTAAACTATAAAAAACGTTCCAAACATCCTCTTTTTATTTCTTTTACATCTAAGAATATCCATCTTGCTATAGAATATAATAAAGACCTGTTTGAACCATCTGTCTTTCATTCACTTTTAAAGTATAAAGTTGCTATGGAGTATATAGCTACACTTCACTTAGCTATAGGCATAGTCCAAGAACTAAAACTCAACCAAAAACTATGGAGTAAACAATAAACAAGAAAATAAACTTAGATTAAATGATAAACAGATAAACTATCCTGATATTAAACACAACTTTGGAGAAAGAATGAAATTAACTACTGCACTATTAACACTACTCGTTACACTAAACTTACATGCATTAACAGTTGGAGAAAATCCAAAACAAATTTCCATATCAGGTGAAAACGGTGGATATGTAGAGGATGGCACTGAGTGGTCATCTTCTAGCATAAAAGATAAGGTTTATGTGATGTTTTATGTTGACCCTGATGAGAAAGATACAAATTCTCACTATTCAAAAAGACTAAAAGAACAAGCATATGATAAAAACCTATATGGAAGTATGGCAATTGTAAACCTTGCTGCTACTTGGAAACCAAACTTCATCATTGAAAAACTTCTAAAATCAAAACAAGAAGAATTTCCTGACACTATCTATGTAAAAGATAAAAATAGTGTTTTAGTGAATGAATGGGAAGTAGAGAACGATGCTTCGAATATTTTAATCTTTTCAAAAACTGGTGAATTACTATTTTATAAATCTGGAAAAATGGGAGAAGAGGACATTATAAACTCATTTGATATTATTGATAGTAATCTATAAATGAACACTTCGCTACTTTCGCTGAGTATAAAAGATTTACTTACATCAAAAATGATCAAGTACTCGGTTATGCCTTTTTTTATAAGCATGATTATTTTATATATTTTATTTTTCACTATTGCTGGTATTGGTCTTGAAGGACTTGGCAGTATGGATGTTCAAAGTACTACCACAACTGTAGAAAATGGAGTTCCCCATACAGATAGTTTCACTGCTAACTTAGAGGGAACGGCCCTTGTAAAGTTTCTTATGGGTAGTGCTATGACATCTTGGATAGCTACATTTCTAGTATATACTATTGGGAGTTTTTTGACACTTTATCTCTCTATATTTGTGGCACTTCTAGTTATAGGGTTTTTAACTCCCTACATACTTCGAGAGATTCAGGCTAGACACTATGAAGATATAGAGATGATTGGCCATTCAAATGTATTTGAGTCAATATTTTTGATGTTAAAATGGGTAGCTATAATGATACTTATGTTTATAGTTTTTATACCACTCTACTTTATACCACTTCTTGGAGTACTTATTTTTAATCTTCCACTCTACTATCTTTTTCATAAAGTACTAACTTATGATGTGTCTTCAACTATATGTACAAAAGATGAGGCCTTAAAGATAAAGTTTTTCAATGCGACAAAACTTAGAATGAAAACATTAGCACTCTATGTAATGTCACTTATACCTTTTGTAGTATTTTTTGCATCAGTATTTTATATAATTTACTTAGGACATAGTTACTTCGCAGAAGTTAGAAAGTTAAGAGGTGAAACTGAGTAAAATCTTTTACTCAGCCATACTAGAACCACATTTTCCAGCACCACACTTCATAGTACTTATAGCTTTGGCTGGTACTTCTTTTTTCATCTGTACAGATGTCGTATTTACATCTTCAAAACCAAGTGTTTTATAGCCTGTTTTTGCAATAGCCTGCATAATACTCTCTATATCTGTTTTAGCAGTGTCATACTCAACTATAGCAACTTGAGCTGGGCTTGAAGAACTAACACTTACAACACCATTTACTTTTGAAGCTGTCGAGTTTATAAGCTCTTCACAACTCTCACAAGTCATTCCTTGCATATTTATACGCTTTGTTATGATTTTAGAGACCTTTTTCTCTTCTACTACATTTTCACCCATATAAAGTGATGAAACTACGAGTGCTGAAAATATCATTATAATAGTCACTGTAGCAATTATAAAATTATTTCTTGCCATTTTTATATCCTTTGTTTTTTAGTTTACTCTTCTTCTTTTTCTTCTTCTTTTTTGATCAAAGCTCTATAAGCATCATCTTTTGGAACAAGTCCAGCTTCATACAAAAACTGAGAAGGCATAAAGTTCTGTTTTTTTATCTTATCGTATTTTGCAAAACTAAGATAGAGTATATCTTTTGCCCTTGTAACTGAGACATAAAAAAGTCTTCTCTCTTCATCAAGACTTCCGCCTCTTTGCATAAGCTTACGATTTGGAAAACGCCCGTCCATCAAGTCAATAACATAAACTTCTTTGTACTCTAAACCTTTAGAAGCATGAACGCTTAAAAGGTTCACACCCTCCCCTTGAGTTAAATCGGAAGAACCGAGTATCATCGCGTTTAAGAATCTCTCATGTTGTGAGTATGGTTTACATAACTCACATAGCAGAAGTTTTTTTCTAGTGATACTTGTAAGTTTTTCTGCTTTTTGTTTTTCGTCTATAGAACCATCTTTAAGCATTGCTCTTTTGTTAGCAAGTGTATCTGCAATGTACGCATAAAGCTCCGAGTTTGCTATCTTTGTAACAACATCAATAGGAAACTTCACACCCTTTAAATCACGAAATAGAAGATAAAAACTATGTAAAAATCCTGCACTGTCTTTTGTTAGTTTTGGATGTTTTAAAATAGGATTTTTCATAAACTTATCTTCAAAGCCAAGTTTTGCATACTTCCCTACAGCTCCGAGTTCTAAAAAGTCATCAAAAAGACCAAGCTGATGGTTAAGCTTGCGTTTTTCAAAAGGATTTTTCATAGTCTCATCTGGTGCATACAGTCCGTAAAATATACTTCCCTGTCCCAGAGTTTTTAAAGCTATGTATAATTCCTTAGCCATTGCCGAACCAATGCCACGCGCAAACTCAAAAAGATGTATAAACGCCATCATATCTGACTCATTGACTAGAAGTGTATAAAGGTCAAGTATGGCTTTTATCTCTCGTGAATCAAAAAAAGATGTTCCACCCTTGCGTTTACATGCAATGTCTAACTCACGAAGCCCTACTTCTATGCCATCTGCCGATGAGTTATTACGAAAGATTACAGCTATTTCTTCTCTTGGCGTTTGACTTTTTAGTATCATTGCTGCTATTTGGTGGTACTGATCAAACAGCTCATCAAACGCGAGTAGACTTGGTGCTTTGGCATCTTGTAGTCGTGTTACTTCTAACTCTTTAGGGTAGATACGTTCGTTATGTTCTATAACCTTTGTTGCAAGTGAAAGTATTGGAGCGGATGAACGATAGTTCTTTGTTAGAGTATGTACTATTGCCTTAGGGAATTTTTCAGTGAATGTACCGATAATACTTATATCCGCACCATTAAAAGCATAGATACTCTGGTCATAATCCCCAACGCAAAAAAGAGATGGTGGATTCATCGTGTCAATGAGTGTTCCTTGAAGCGCATTTGTATCTTGGTACTCATCGACAAGAACTTCTTTATAGCCTAAGTTTTTTGTTTTACATATATCACGGAAGTTTAAAAGGAGGTCATTAAAGTTTACAAAACCATACTCCTTCTTAAGCCCTTCAAACTCATCAACTACATCAGCATATATAAGAGCAAAACCTTCATGTTCAGGATATTTTTCTTTTACCCAGTCTTCAAAGTTATTAACTAACTCTGTATTTTGATAAAAAGAGTACATATCATAGAGGTGGTTCCCTCCATAAGGATTCATGTCCGCGTTTATCTGTGAAAATGAGCGTTTCTCAAACACAGAACGAAAGAGAGTTTTAAGCTCGCGTTGTTGTTTTAAAACTACTCTTTGGTCAAACTTTTTCAACCATCTATAACTGACCGCGTGAAAAGTTCCCGCATCTATCTTTGAGGCTACATTCTTTCCAAAGTATTCTCCTACACGAGCTACCATTTCTGCAGCTGCCTTGTTTGTAAATGTAAGGAGAAGTATCTCTTGGGGTTGCACACCCTGAGCCACAAGGTGCCCTATTCTTCCAACTATAGTAGAAGTTTTACCTGTTCCAGCAGAAGCAATGATGAGATTTTGTGAGTCTAAGGAGGTTGCTGCAGCATACTGTTCTTTATTTAAACGCGATAGTGGCATATAAGAACTCCTCCTAAATTTTAAGAGTGTGATTATACCTTTTAAAGATAAAAAATCAGTTAGTTTCAGAATCAAATTTTAGGTGCCATTAAACTTTTTCATTAAAAATCCAAAGAATTAATTTACCAATTTACTTTCATAAATAGGCATATTCAAATTTCCAGGTAATGTGGCTTTTTGGATATAACGGTCGAATAGAACCATAAATTTCCGCTAGGTAATTTATTGTGTTCCTATGTTTTGTTGTGTCTTTAGTGTTGTGAAGGTTTGTTTTTCTTAAATATTTTCATCATTTCAATTGTATTTCTTTCTAAACTCACTTGATAAACAATAGTATATTTTTTAATCGATTGTCTAAAATTAATTTGATGTAACTCTTTTTGTCGTTCGTAAAAATATGGGTCAAGTTCTAAATTTTTATCTTTTGAAATAAAAGTACTTGACAATATATAATATTTAGAATACTATACGGTATTAAATTAAATACTAAAGGGTATTCTATGATAAAAAGAATTAGAAATCCATTCAAATTTGATGAAGAAGTTGCAGGAGAATTCTTCTGTGGTAGAGAAAACGACATCGATGAACTCAGCGATCATATTTTTAACAATACAAATATAATAATGTTTTCAAAGAGACGTATAGGTAAATCCTCTTTAATTAAAGAAGTACTTGAAAATCACACTGAAAAGAAAGTACTCCAAGCACATGTCGATATATACTCAGTTTCTAACACAAGAGAACTTTTTACCAAACTTCAAGATGGCATTAAAATGAGTCTATCTTATGAACTTACAACTATTGAGAAAGCATCAATAATGGTCAATGACATTCAAGAGTACTTTAAAAACTCTAAAATTTCTATGGTTATAAGTGGTACACCTGAACTAAAGATAGAAGCAGGAGATAAAAATTACTATATAGCAATTGAAAATCTTTTTAGCGACTACTTTAATTATCTTCGAGCTAAAAATCTTACCTTCGTGTTCGCAATTGATGAATTTCAAAAAATTGTTTCTCTTCCTGATTTTGAGAAGATTGAAGAGACTCTAAGAACAATTGCAATAAAGAGAAAAGGTTTAGGCTCGTTTGTATTTACGGGCTCAAAAAGAAATATTTTATTAGGAATGTTTAATGAAGTATCAAGAGCATTTTTTAAACTTGGTTCAGAAATGCCTCTTAGTCCTCTAGACCCTGATACATTTTATGACTGGGCACTACTAAGGTTTCAGCGAAAAAATATATTTCTAGACAGAACCGCATTTAGACACCTATATGATGAAGCAGATGGAGAGACAAGGTTTATTCAACAAGTATGTCACGATCTCTTCAGAAAGGGGAAAGATGCTAGTGTGATAGAGTATTCTATAATGGAAGAAGAAATCAATCAACTTATAAGTAAGAAATCTTATATTGCACAACTCTTTAATAAATACACAGTACCTCAGCAAAATGCTTTAAAAATAATAGTGAGCTGTAATGGAAGTGAGATTTATGGCAAAGAGATATTAGAAGAGTATTCAATCACTAAAACATCCTTACAGTCTGCTATGAAAGCCCTGCTTAAAGAGAATACACTGTTTAAAGAAGATGGGGTATATATATTCGAGGATGTTGAGTTTAAACTCTGGATTAAAAAAGAAATAAAAAAAGGCTAAATAATGAATATTAAAATCAAATTGCTTTAACAGTAGTGAATCATTACAACATGGATAATGCTCTCTTGAATTGAAATAAGTGAAGCAAGTGTAAAGTATAAGTATAGTTGTTATTTAATAAGATGTTTAAAATATGACATTATGTCATGTTTATGTATTTAAAAGTATGTCTTTCGACTTTTTTATTATCAAACCAAATACAAGTAGCCCAATCTCATCAATTTCTTTAATTGTACTGTATCTCCAGCATTAAAATTTATTTTATGATTTCCAAATTCGAGTCCATTATCAGATGTTATTGGCTGTATTTTTTCTTTAAATGGCGACATAATTCTTGAGCTATTTCAACTTGAGTGAATCTAGCCTTTATACAAACTTGCACCCCAAGGGCATTTCTTTCAGGGCAATTAGGTGTCGTTCTTCTCTAGTTAGATGTTTATAATTATTCATCAGTTAGTTATCACCTCAGTTTAGCTATAATCGCGTAATTTTAATTGAGACTATTTAAAGGTGCAAAAATGTCAGATAACCAGTACAATCCCCAAGAAGTAGAAAATAAATATTATAAAATTTGGGAGACAAGAAAATACTTTGAAGTAGATGGAAACAAAGCTATTCAAAAAGATGATAAAAAATTCTCTATCATGATGCCACCTCCAAATGTAACAGGTCGTCTTCACATAGGTCACGCACTTACATTTACACTCCAAGATATCATTACTCGTTACAAACGTATGGATGGCTATAAAACTCTTTGGCAGCCGGGAACGGATCATGCGGGAATCGCTACACAAAACGTTGTTGAGAAACAACTTTTAGCAGAGGGAACTACAAAAGAAGAACTCGGTCGGGAGAAGTTTTTAGAAAGAGTATGGGCGTGGAAAGAAGAATCTGCAGGAATCATGACACAACAACTTCGTGTTATGGGTGTATCTCCAGCTTGGGAAAGAGAACGTTTTACTATGGACGCGGGACTTCAAAAGTCTGTAAAAGAGTCTTTTGTAAAACTCTACAACGATGGACTTATTGTTCGTGGAAACTACATGGTAAACTGGTGTACACATGATGGTGCACTCTCAGACATTGAAGTTGAGCACGAAGACCATGATGGTAAATTTTACTATATGACTTACCCATTTGCTGATGGAAGCGGAAGTGTTGAAGTAGCAACAACTCGTCCTGAAACATACTTCGGAGATACTGCAGTTATGGTTCATCCTGATGATGAAAGATTCAAAGACATAGTCGGCAAAGAGATAAAACTTCCACTTTTAGAGAGAACTGTAAAAATCATCGCTGACTCTCATGTTGATATGGAGTTTGGTACTGGTGTTGTTAAAGTAACTCCTGCACACGATCAGAATGACTACGAAGTTGGTAAACGCCATAACCTAGAGTTCATTACCGTGTTTGATGAAAAAGGTATTTTAAACGACTATGCTGGAGAGTTTAAAGGACTTGAACGTATGGAAGCTCGTGACATCATTGTTAAACGCCTTGATGAAGAGGGATTTATCACTAAGATAGAAGATCATAAACACCAAGTAGGACACTGCTATAGATGTAAAAATGTCGTTGAACCTTATATCTCAAGACAGTGGTTTGTTCGTAAAGAAGTAGCAGATAAATCAATCGCTAAAACAAATGAGGGTGAAGCACAGTTTTTTCCGCCTCACTGGATTAACTCTTATAACTCTTGGATGGGTGAACTTCGTGACTGGTGTATATCTCGTCAACTTTGGTGGGGACATCAGATTCCAGTATTTTACTGTGATGAGTGTGACCATGAGTTTGCTTCACAAGAAGTAAAACCTGAAGCTTGTCCAAAATGTGCTTGTAAAAATGTAACGCAGGACCCTGATGTTTTAGATACTTGGTTCTCTTCCGCTCTATGGCCTTTTTCAACTTTAGGTTGGGGTCAAGAAGGTGATGTAGAAATGGAGAAACTTTTTGAATCACAAGATATGAAAGACTTCTATCCAAATACTCTTTTAATCACTGGTTTTGATATTTTATTTTTCTGGGTAGCTAGAATGATGATGATGGGTGAAAACTTCAATGGAAAACTTCCATTTAAGCACATCTACCTTCATGCTCTTGTTCGTGATGAAAAAGGCGATAAGATGTCAAAGTCGAAGGGTAATGTTATTGACCCTCTTGATATGGTTAATCAATACTCAGCAGATATACTGCGTTTCACTCTTGCTGTCTCTGCCGCACAAGGTCGTGACATTCGTATGAGTACAGAAAAGTTAGAATTAAATCGTAACTTTACAAACAAACTTTACAATGCTTCAAAATATCTTCAAATGAATGTAGACGTATTTCCTGATCTTTCTAGTTTTTGTGTAGAAACTGAGCTTGGAAAGTATATGCTAAGTCGTTTAAATGTAGCAACTAAAGAGACAAGAGCAGCACTTGATGAGTATAAGTTCAACGACGCGGCGACTGTTATTTATAGATTTATATGGAATGAGTTTTGTGGTTGGGGAATTGAGTTATCTAAAGCAGACAAGGATTCTATAGTTGAACTTGGAGCTATTTTCAAAGAGGCTATGAAACTTCTTCACCCTTTCATGCCTTTTGTTACAGAGCATCTTTACCATGAGTTATCAGGAACATCTTTAGAAGATAGTGATTCTATTATGATTATGCCTTATCCTCATAAAACGAAGAAACTCGATGCAGAAGAGAAAAAGTTTAACATCATTATGGATGCTATTGTTTCTATAAGACGTGCGAAAGTTCTTGTAGACTTAGCAAACCAAAAGATAGAAAAAGCCTATGTAAAAATAGACGGAATTAGTGAAGATGAAAAAACAAGCATGCTTCCATTTATAGTTAGACTTGCAAAAGTAACTGATGTTGAATTTACCCAGACTAAAATAGAAAACGCGGTAAGTGACATTTCGGATATGTGCGAGACTTTCATACCAACAGATTCTATAGACCTTAGTTCTATCATCAACAAACTTACTAAACAAGATGAGAAACTTCAAAAAGAGATAGACAAGACAAATAGTATGCTAAACAATGAGCGTTTCGTTGCAAATGCACCAGAAGATGTACTTGCTAAAAACCGTGAGACATTAGCAGATGCGTCAGCTAAACAAGTAAAAGTAAAAGAGCAACTAAGTTCACTTCAAGCTTAATAATTAATACCTTAAATATAGGAGTCAAATATGTCAAACATTACAAGAAGAGGTTTTTTAAAAGGTGCTATGGCACTCTCAGCTATGCCTTTAGTCGCAAATGAATCACACAAAGAAGAAACTCTGAAGTTTATTCATATTACAGATTCACACATGGACTTAAGCGATACCGATAGTGTTGAAGCTATGGAACTTATGAGTGCATTTATCAATGAAAACTATAAAGATTTAGACTTTGTACTTTTTGGTGGGGACAACTTTAACAATAATGCCCAGGGCAATAGTGATGCTCTAAAATTTAAAGAGATTATTAAGACTCTGCACTGTCCATCTTATCTTGTTCGTGGGAACAAAGAGTCATCAGCTAAGCCAAGTGATGGTATAGATTTACAAGAGTTTAAAAATATATTTTTAGATGATACAGCTCTTCTTGTTCAGGGGAAAGATTGGATGTTAGAGAAAAAGGGCTATGTTATTTTAGGACTTGACAGCTGTATAGAAGGTGCGAATAATGGTCTTTACACTCAAGAGACAATAGCATTTGCAAAAACAGCTCTTAAAAGTGCAAAACCCACTATTATTCTTAATCACCACCCTTATACAAACTATTGGGGAGGAACTGAAGATAAAGATATTCATAAGTATGTACTTAACAACGCACAAGAAGTTCAAGCTAAACTTCTCAGTGATAAAAATGTCATCTTAACACTCTCAGGGCATAAACACATAGATTCTGTAAAAGAGCAAGATGGCACTAAAATGGTAGTCACACGTGGTTTTATACGTCCGTTAGATTTAGACATGTACCCTATGCGATATTTAGAGATTACAGGTGCAAAAATTAGTGAAAAACTAATCTACACTTCCTAGTAAATATACAAAGATAAGAACAACTTAAATATTCACATTTAAAGACGATTATTCGCTATAATTCCAATACCATAAAATCCTCTCTTTATAAGGTCTTGTACAATTGTTTGATTTAAAAAAATATTCTGCTGCTAATATCAAAAATGATATTTTGTCTGGTTTAGTTGTTGCCGTAGCTCTCGTTCCTGAAGCCATCGCATTTAGTTTTATCGCGGGTGTTAGCCCAATTGTTGGACTTTATGCTGCGTTTATCATAGGACTAATTACATCTATTATCGGTGGAAAACCTGGAATGATTTCTGGTGCCACGGGAAGTGTTGCCGTTGTAATGATCGGTCTTATGCTTGAAGCAAATGCAAAACTTACAGCTGCGGGTATGGTTGGTGAAGAGTTATATATTCATGCACTGAACTATCTTTTATTAGCTACTATCATTGCAGGTGCTATTCAAGTTGCTTTTGGTCTATTTAAACTTGGTAAATTCATTCGTCTTGTTCCTCAACCAGCCTTATATGGTTTTGTTAACGGTCTAGCAATAGTTATAGCAATGGCTCAATTTAAATTCTTTGAAGGTCAAGGTATTTCTATGTATGTCGTTGTTGGTGTAACTATGCTCATTATGTACATACTTCCAAAATTCACAAAAGTTATTCCTGCTGGTCTTGTTGCTATTGTAGTACTAACTCTAATTGTATACTTTATGCAAATAGACACTGTCACAGTAGGCTCTTTAGCCAACCTTAGTGAGTTTAAAGGACAATTGCCTCACCTAATCATTCCTGACACGCTCTTTAGTCTTGAAGCTATACTTATGGTACTTCCCTATGCGATTATCATGGCGTTAGTCGGTCTCATTGAGTCTCTACTTACTTTAGCTGTTTTAGACGAGATGAGTGGCGTTCGTGGTAGTGGAAACAAAGAGTGTATTGCACTTGGATGTGGAAATATTACAAGTGGATTCTTTGGAGGAATGGCTGGTTGTGCTATGATCGGACAGAGTATCATTAACTTTACTTCTGGTGGTCTTGGTCGTCTTTCTTCATTTGTAGCGGCAGTTGGTCTTTTAGTACTTGTTGTATCAATGACAGATGTATTAAATACTATTCCAGTAGGTGTTCTTGTTGGAATCATGTTTATGGTGAGTATTGGAACATTTGAGTGGTCTAGTTTTTCACACCTTAAACATATGCCTCGTGCTGATATTTTTGTTATGATTGTTGTAACTATCATTACTGTAGTTGAAGATTTAGCAGTAGCGGTAATTGCTGGAGTAATTATCTCAGCGCTTATTTTTGCTTGGAAACATGCTCGTATATGGTCAAAAACTCATTCAGAAGATGATGGTACAAAAGTTTATACACTTGAAGGGCCTCTTTTCTTTGGAAGTGCTACTACTTTTTCAGATAACTTTAGCATAGACCAAGATCCACCTAAAGTCGTTATTGATTTTAAAAATGCAAGAGTTTTAGATTTTTCTGGTGTTGAAGCGATTGATAGTATTGTTAAAAAGTATGAAGATGCTGGAAAGAACTTACTTCTTCGTCATCTAAGTGCAGACTGTAAAGCTATACTAAAACAAGCTGGTCCACACTGTTCATACGAGGAAGACGATCCTACTTATAAAGTAGCGTTTAACTACTAAACCTATTTTATAAAACTCTACACTAAAGGGCTTTAAAGCCCTGTTTACCACACTTGACATTCTATCAATATATATAATATTATCTAAAACTACACCCCTGTGAATGAATCTCCACTTTTTACAACTTTGCTAATCAAAGATTTAGAAAGATTGAGATAACTTGCGATACTCGCTTGTGAGTATCCATCTAAATGTGCATTCATTATAGCGA
>Ga0233441_1000220_pt1 | contig 75257 bp, 58 predicted proteins | sample SI_123_September_4_FD_182781 | JGI IMG/M metagenome (GOLD analysis project Ga0233441, IMG submission 182781) | Seawater microbial communities from Saanich Inlet, British Columbia, Canada - SI_123_September2016_135_MG | ecosystem: Environmental > Aquatic > Marine > Inlet | place: Canada: British...
TCAACCAGGGTATTGATGTTGCAAGATCAATAAGCCCGGAACCCGATTGGATCTTAATCCATGCATCATTCTCAAAATTAACAAGCATATTAGAATCATAAATTTTATTACCATTAATATCGGCATGAAGATGTTTAAGAAACACATGGTCGGTTTCATAATGAAAATTTACATTTCCAATGGAAATTTTACCGGGAATACGATCATAATAGCCCCTAGCAGAAAAATTTTCTGCATTAATTTTAACCCCAAGTAAAGTGCTGTCTGGTTCCATTAAAAGTGTTAATGCAGCTTTTGATTGTCCTTCTACATTATGGACAAGAGATAATTCTTGTGCCAGAAGTGTCTCAGGTAAAAGGCGTATCAAAGTCTCTGGTAAAAGGGAAAGGTCAAGATCAAGTGAAAATTCACCTTGAAACGGAACGTTTTTATAGTTTAGAAGATCAATGGAAAGACTTGCTTTCTCAAGTCTTGAATTTTGAATTATTGCTTTTGTAGTCTTTATGTCAAGAATACCATTTCGTATATTTACATTCCCATTAACTTCTGAGGCAGTAATGTCGGTTGCAGGAATGACAACAGATCCATTTTTTATATTTCCCTTTAACCTTAAATGATTTCCTTTAAAAAGGTCTTTAAAATCTTTGCCATGAAAAGATACAGCCACTTTGGGGACAATGCCTTTTCTGACAATTTGGAAAATCTTTGTTACAATTTCATTGTCCTTGAATAGCCTTAAGGACATCTGTCGTGCCGGATCAATATGAATATCGGTTCCAGTAAATCTCAGGCTTGATTTTTTTTTGGTATAGTTATTTTCAAACTGGATACCAACTATTCCTTCAGGGTGATTTAATTTAAATGGGGTTATGACAAGTTTACAGCCTTCTTCTGCAAGTTTAAAAGATGATTTGATAAGGTTTGACCGCAATAATATATTTTTGTTTTTAGAGTAAAGCTTAGGTTTGATAAAGGTGCACCGGCCTTTAATTTCTCCATTTAAATTTATGGTGGTAAAGACTTTTAACTGATCCAGCTCAATGTAATCCAATTCAGGATATTTCTCAAAAACAGTTTTTGATAGTGAGCTTGGTTTGAATTTTATTTTTTTTATAATTGTATTTAAAATTATTTCTTTATTTTTTTTTGACAGATAGACTGACCCATCCATTTGTTTAAAATATTGACTTATTGCATTTTTAAACCTGATTTCTACTGAGGACTGGTGATCCGGTAAAAAAACAAATATTTTTTTTAAGTCCTGGGTAATGTTTGAAAAATAATTATTAAGTGGTGAATTAAAAGACTTTTCCTCTATTGGCATTGGCTTTATTTCAGGTCGATCAATTGTTATTTGATTTACATTTATTTTACCCTGCAAAAGCTGTTTAATATCAAAGTTTAATTTTATAAAATCAATGGTAAGCTTGATTCTTTTGTCGGGATTGAGCACCAACTTATTCACGGATATGCTTGGGTTAGGAAGGATGGCCAGTGATAAATTAGACCCGTTAATATGAGTTCCGGTTTTTTGATAGAGGAAAAAACTGATTTTGTTTTTTATATATGATGTGTTGATGCTCCAGGTAATTAAAAAAGGGGATAATAATATTAATCCTGCAATTAGAGCTATACCATAAAGAAATATTCTTTTAAGTACTGTTTTATTAATAAAACCATTACCCATTACCAGGAAAAACCAAGATCCTTGGATAGATCTATAAAATCAGCCATTACAAGATGGGTTTGATCCAATAAAATTTTTTTAAAATCATCTGTTTTAATATTATCTTGATCTATTTTTTCAATGAGAGGCTTACCAATAGACTTTAAATAATCATTTGCAATATCAATCTCTAATTGTTCATATTGTTTTTTCTTTGATTTCCGGATATCCAAATTCAAAGAGAGCGAAGTCTGCTCATTTAGCATGGATGCCAATTCAATTCTTTTTTTAAGATAGTTTAAACCAGGATCTTTAATTGATCTTTTTTGGTAGGCAATATTTAGTTTTTTATTTACCAGAGAAAGAGGTTTATAGGCAAGATATGATGTCCTGGATATTGTATCCCAGGGCAGGGCTCCATCTAAAGAACTTTCTCCGGTATCTTTAATTTTATAAATGTATGGATATTCTAAATCTGGTAAAATTCCTAAATGTTGAGTGCTGTCACCTGATACACGATAAAATTTTGCACTGGTCAGCTTAAGTTTCCCTGTTCCCAGTGACTGCATTTCCTGTACTGTTCCCTTTCCAAAACTTCTTGTTCCGACAATAACTCCCCTCTGGTAGTCTTTAATCGCACCTGCAAAAATCTCTGAAGCAGATGCGCTCATTCGATTGATTAAAACAATAAGGGGTCCTGAATATTCTATATCTGGATCATCATCATATAATAGGCTGATTCTGTGTTTTGATTTAATCTGTACGACTGGACCGGATTTAAGAAAAAGACCGGTAAGCTGATTAGCCTCTTTTAAGGAACCGCCGCCATTGTCTCTTAAATCAATAATTAATCCGTCAATGTTCTCATTTTTAAGTTCAACCAACAGTTTTTTAACGTCTTTTGTTGTACTTTTATAGTCTTTATCTCCCCTGTAATAGGCATTAAAGTCAATATAAAAATTAGGGATTTCAATAATGCCAAGTTTCAAGGTCTGGTGGTTCTGTTCGATGGTGATAATTTCTTTTTTAGCAGATTGCTCTTCTAATTTAACCCGTTCTCTTTTTATTTGAATAGTTTTGATTGAATTGCTTTTTTTTGCAGGGATGATTTTCAGCCGGACAAATGAATTTTTTGGACCCCTGATAAGTTTGACAACATGATCAATCCGTTGTCCTATTGTGTCTTTGATCTTTCCGTCTATGCCCTGGCCCACACCAATAATTTTATCCCCAGGCATAAGTAAGTTTGATTTGTCGGCAGGCCCTTTGGGAATTAAACGAATGACCTTTGTATATTCATATTCATTTTGAAGAACAGCACCAATCCCCTCAAGAGATAAACTCATATGAATATCGAAATCCTCGGAAGCTCTGGGAGGGAAAAATTGAGTATGAGGATCAAAACTTGCAGTCACACTGTTCATGAAAATTTCAAAAATATCATTTGAATTTGTTTGAAGCAATCGATTGAGCCGGGTTGAATATATTTTTTCAAGCCTGTCAGTGATCAAATCAGTATCTTGATCATCAAGCATCATGGAAATTATATGATTTTTTAATTCTTTTTTCCAAAGAAAATAAAGTGCCTTCTTATCGTCCTTCCGCTGCCGCAAATCGATTTCAGATATTATGGACTCATTTTTAGTGAAGTCAAAATTTTTTTCCCAGGTTTTTATCAGTGTTAAAATATATTCCAGCCGCTCCTTTGATCGGGTCATATATAAATTAAATATGGTGAAAGCAGTATTAAGACGACCTTTTTTAAGATCATTATCAAACCGAAATTTATATTGGTTTAATTGATCAACATCTCCTGCCGTAAAAAGCTGCTTACCTGGATCAAGCCTTTTTAAATATGTGTCAAGAATTGTTGATGACAGTGAATTACCCAGGTTTTTTTCAAGATAATGATATCGCTCAAGTGCTTTTATAATTTTAATACATTGATAAGAATGCTCTTGTGTAGGGCTTATAGGCTTGACAATATTGGCGTATGCTGATGAAGAATACGAGAAAAAAATGAGCAGTGAGCAAAAATATTTTAATAAATTTGAAATATGAATATACCTAGTTTTTTTCAATATCATGATTTAAATCCTCAGGTGTTTCAAAGCTTAGTCTGCCTATTTTACCGGCCCTAAGTTCACGAATCAATGTTTCAGATGCTTTTTGATAATTTATAATTCCGCCTTTTTTTAAACATCCCCTTGCAGAACCGATTTTTTCTATTAAACTTGTTTCATCCTCTGGGATGGTTTTTAAAAATGGATACCTTTTCATCAATAACTCAGGATATCTTTTAATTAAAAGACCGGCGGTAAAAAATGCAATGTCATTATAGTCAATGGCTGTATCTGATATGGCACCGCTTGCAGCAAGGATATAGGCTTTTTGATCGGATTCTATTACCGGCCATAGTATCCCTGGTGTGTCATAGATATCAATATTGTTTTCTAAACTGGTTCGCTGCTGGTGGCGGGTGATTGCCGGCACATTCCCGGTTTTTGCAATTTTTTTTCCGGCAAGCGTATTTAAAATAGTTGACTTTCCAGTGTTTGGAATACCCACAACCATTACTTTTAATTTTCTGGACCGGTTGCGATTAACTTTGTCTATACAATAATTCAGTGCGCTATATGCCTGGGATTTTTGGGATCCACAAATTGAGATAGCAGGATTCTTCTTTTGCTTTTCAAAATAATGAAGCCACAATTTAGTTTGTTCAGGGTCAGCAAGGTCTGACTTATTTAAAACTTTTAATCTGAATTTGCCTTTGCAAATCTTATTTACAAAGGGGTTTGCACTTGCCTGGGGCAGTCTTGCATCTAAAATCTCTAAAACAACGTCTACTTTAGATATCGCCTTTTTAAGCAGGTTTTCAGTTTCAACCATATGTCCTGGAAACCATTGTATTGTCATTTTTTATTTATTCTCTTTTTAGTTATTATTAATTATTCATGAATTATTGCATATCAGTGCAATTTTTTCAAAGACAAAGGCCTAATACTATTTGATTCTTTCAGCATTCATTGACTTTGATACCTGATTTTGACATGATTCAGTAAATCAATTCTTTAATTTCAGGATATATTTATGCTCTTTAAAACTTTATGGAATACCATCTGTATATTAATTCTTTTATTTTTTACAATCCCCCTGATCTGTGCTGGTACAGAGCCATTGGCCCATCAAAATTTTCAATATGAATTTCCCCCATTAATGAAGAGTATTCAGTTTAAAAAGGATATCCGATTTTGTGGAACTAAAATTCCCATTGAACATCAGGATGTTAAGGAAAGGCTTGAAAAAGAGATGTTATTAGCCTTGTGGAACCGGCCTCAGGTGATCCTCTGGATCAAGCGGGCGGGACGGTTTTTCCCCCATGTGGAAAAAATTTTAAAACAGCATGGTCTGCCGCCCGATTTGAAATATGTTCCTTTGATTGAAAGTGCTTTAAGACCCCATGCCGCTTCCTCAAAAGGTGCAGTTGGATATTGGCAGTTTATAAGATCTACAGGGAGAAATTATGGCCTTAGGATTGATTCTCAAGTGGATGAACGAAGAAATATTTTTAAATCAACCAATGCCGCATGTAAATATTTAAAAACCCTGGAAGAGCAATTTGGATCTTACCTGCTTGCTTTATCTGCATATAATATGGGGGAATATGGTTTGAACCGTGAAATTAAAAGGCAACAAAATAATGATTTTTTTTCGTTGTACCTTCCTTTAGAGACCCAGAGATATGCGTTTAAGCTAATCTGTGCAAAAATAATTTTTGAAAATCAGGAATCATATGGTTTTTATTTGAATAAATCAGATTTATATCCTGTTTTTTCCTTTGATAAAGTTAATTTTAAATCTGATTTTCAAATGCCCATTGCTGTTATAGCAAAGGCTGCGGTTATACCCTTTAAAACGATTAAAGATTACAACCCTGAATTGCGTGGATATAACCTTGAAAAGGGTGATTTAACTATTTTGATACCAAAGGGAAGGGCAAAAAGATTTAAGAAAAATTTTAATTCTCGCTACAAAGATTGGGAAAAAATTTATAAAACAAAATTTCATATTGTTAAAGCCGGAGATAGTCTAAGTAAAATTGCTCAAACATATCAGATGTCTTTTTTGTCATTGTTACAATTAAATAATCTTTCTGTAAAAAGTATGATTCACCCGGGAGACAGGCTTTTGATTGAATGAAAATTAAGAAGAAGTGTCGTCGGTTGAGCTTACGTTTTCTTTTTTAGGTTTTTGTAGTTTTTTAAAACAGACTTTATCATCTCGTATGATTGCGCATAGTTTTGGATTATGTAGTTCTCTGCAGGTTGCGTGATTATAGAGTGGGCATTCAGGGTATTGTTTAGACATTTTAATTCCTTTTTATTTGTTTCCCCAAAGAATTTGTTAACCATACTCTAATTTAAAGAATCTTTCAACCTATTTCCCGGTATGGATGGACCAGGTAAACAGGAAAGCCAACTAGCTTAAAATTATTGTGTTAAAGATTTTTCTTTAATTGTTGCAGGTTTGGATGAATCAATATTTATCTGTGGTTTTGGTTTAGTGTTCTTTGTTGCTTTGTTTGACATCCGGTTAATCTCTTTTTGAAGCCTTGAAATATTTACCTCAAGTTTCTGATTCAATGTGGTGATCAGGCTATCAATGGTATTCAAGCGATTATTTAAACCATTTTCCAATTGAGTCATTTGTTTGTCAACTGCAGATTGAGAAGCACTCTCATTTTCTAAATTTTTATATTTTTTGTCCATGAGACTGAAGTTTTTTCTAAGCTCTCCTAATTCCTGATCACTATCTGGCAGTTCATTTAAGCGGTCATTAAATTCTTGTTTTAAAAGAGCTGTTTCTTCTTTTATTTGCAGGGCAATTTTATCAAATTGAGATGTATTGTTTTTAAAAGTTGAAAGGGTCAGTTTGTTAATCCTTTCAATGGTTTCCATCGTTATTTTATTCTGGTTTGCATTATTGGCAACCTGTTTTTCAAGTTTTTCAAACCGTGTATTAATGGTTTCAGTGTCGACCTTTGAACTTGCTATTTTTACGATTTGCTTTTCAAGAGAGGTAGTCTTTTTGTCAAATTCAGGCAGGTTATTTTCAAGATCAAACCTGTTTCTGGCTATTTTTACATCAAGGGCATTTAATTTATCTTCTAATTGTTGAGAAATCCTGTCGACCTGGCTTTGCTTGGTCACATCAACATCAACAAGTCTTTCTTTCATATCAAGATAACCAAAAATAAGGATGGCACCAATAAGGCATGGAATAATGATGGAAATAATGGTTACCCTGTTGGAAAGTTTATCTATCTTCAAGGTATTGAGTTCTTCGTGATATATTAATGCAGAAACCTGACTTTCCGAATCTTTAAGGTTTTCTTCTCTGGAATCGAAATTTGATATATCAGATCTGAAATCATTTAAATTCATTTTCTATTCCTATTATTTTATTCCCATTCAATGGTTCCGGGAGGCTTTGACGTTATGTCAAAAACAACGCGGTTAATATTTTCAACTTCATTGATTATCCTGTTGGAAATTTTGCCTAAAAGATCGTGTGGCAATTTTGCCCAGTCAGCTGTCATGGCATCATTACTGGTAACGGCTCGTATTGCAATACAATTTGCAAAAGTTCTTTTATCTCCCATAACTCCCACGCTTTTCACAGGCAGGAGCACTGCAAAAGATTGCCATACCTTTCTATAAAGTCCGGCTTTTCTGATTTCTTCAAGCAAAACTGCATCTGCTTCTCTTAAAATTTCAAGTCTAAATTCGGTTATTTCACCCATGATCCTTATGGCAAGTCCAGGCCCTGGAAAGGGTTGACGCCAGATGAGATCATCATTAATACCCAATTCTGTTCCAAGCTTTCTTACTTCATCTTTGAAAAGTAATTGTAATGGTTCAATCAACTTAAGTTTCATTTTTTCCGGCAGACCGCCAACATTGTGATGAGATTTTATAATGGAAGTGGGTCCTCCAAAAGCTGATTTGGATTCAATAATATCAGGATACAATGTTCCCTGACCAAGGAATTGTGCTCCTTTAATTTTACTGGCTTCATCTTCAAATACTTCTATAAAAATATTTCCAATAATTTTGCGTTTTTGTTCAGGATCTGTCACGCCTTTTAAAGCCGTTAAAAATTTGTCTTTTGCATCAACAAATTTAATTGTTAAATCAAGACTTGAGATCAGATTTTTTTCAAGGGTTTCTTTTTCATTTTTTCTTAAAAGACCATTATCGACAAAGATGCAGAGCAGATTTTTTCCAATGGCTTTATGTATAAGCGATGCAGCAACTGATGAATCAACACCGCCGGAAAGCCCCATAATTACTTTTTTATCACCAACTGCGGCCTTGATTTGAGCAACAGCACCATCACAAAAGGATTTCATTGTCCAGTTTTTCTGGCAATTACAGATATCAAATAAAAAATGCCGGATCATTAATGAACCATTTATGGAATGTTCAACTTCAGGATGAAGCTGAAGACCGTAAAATTTTTTTTCATGATTTGCAATAGCTGCAATAGCAGTGTTTTTGGTGGAAGCTGTAATTACAAAATTTTCAGGTAATTCAATGGCAGAGTCCCCATGACTCATCCAGCATTGAAAACCTGTATCCATATCTTTGAATAAAGGTTTGGATTCTTTAATATCAAGACTTGCAAACCCATATTCACGTTTAGTGGCTTTTTTAATTTTTCCGCCCAGGGTATGCACCATATAATGCATCCCATAGCAGATACCAAGGATGGGGATACCAAGATCAAAAAGCTTTTTATCGATGGTCGGGCTGTTTTCTTCATAGATGCTTGACGGTCCTCCGGAAAGAATGATGCCCCTTGGATGAAGGTTTTTTAATTTTTCAAGAGAAATACTTGCAGGTTCTACCTGGCAGTATACATCGTTTTCTCTAACCCTTCTTGCAATAAGCTGATTAAATTGAGAACCAAAATCAATAACAACAATCATGTAATTATTCCTATAATAATAATTTATTAAACTACATTATTTCCTATAATATGGATAAAAAAGCAAGCTGTTTTTATCCGGAGGTTGCCAATTGGCAATTAATATGATTAAAAGAGAATTGAAAATAAAAATAAAATTTTAAAAATAAATTGGGGAGTGTATATGTATCTGGCAAGTGATTTAAGAAAGGGTTTAAAATTTGAAATTGATGGAGAACCCTATGTCATTATAAACTTTGAATTCAAAAAACCCGGAAAAGGGCAATCTTTATATAAGTGCAAATTAAAGAATATGATCACTGGTAATCTTTTTGAAAGAACCTATAGGTCCGGTGATAAGTTTAAAAGAGCAGATCTTGAAGAACAGGAAATGGAATATCTTTATGCGGATAGAGACAATTGCTGTTTTATGAGCACAGCCAATTATGAACAGCATTTTTTGTCAAAAGATCAATTGGGGGATGCAATAGATCTGTTAAAGGACAATACCATCTGTACTATTCTATTATATAACGGCCACCCCATTGGTGTAACATTACCGAATTTTGTAAATTTGGAAGTGATGGAATCAGAACCATGGGCAAAAGGCGATACAGCAACCGGGAGCACAAAACCTGCTATACTTGAAACAGGATTCGAGGTTCAGGTTCCCCCTTTTATTGATCAGGGTCAGATGGTAAAAATTGATACCAGAACCCGGGAATATGTGGAAAGGGTGAATGAATAATTCAACATTTTTGGTAATTATTCAGCTCTTACGCTTGAACCCGCCTTATCTGATGGATATTTGTTTCGATGCTAAACGCTTAACCTCCTGCAAATATCTATCAGACAGGGCTTTGGGATATTTTTTTTAATAGGCTGAACAATTATCATTTTTATTGCTGTTCTTTGAAACTGCAATCTTTGTTTGGGCATTTTAAAGATTTTCCATCCCTTTTGGTTTCTTTTTCAACAAGATAAGCAGAGTTGCAATCAGGACATGATTTATCAACAGGTTTATCCCATGATGCAAACGTACAGTCTGGATAATTTGAGCATCCAAAAAATATTTTACCTCTTTTTGATTTTCTTTCGACAATACTTCCTGAACAATCAGTTTGCGGACACTTAACACCGATATCCTTACCATTTTGTCCACCATTAACAGATTCAGTATGTTTGCAGTCGGGGTATCCGGTGCAGGCCAGAAACAGGCCAAAACGGCCCTCTTTTTGAACCATGGGCTGTCCGCATTTTATACAATCTTTGACTTTGGTATTATCAATGATTTTTTCAACAATTGAAAGGTTGCCCTTTTCATCTCTTAAATAATTGCTGGTAAATGAGCAGTCAGGATATCCGGTACATGCGAGAAAATGTCCATTTTTGCCAATTTTTATATTTAATTGCTTTTTGCAAGACGGACATTTTAAATCTGTGTCCACCCCCACCCCTTTCACACTGACCATATTCTCGCTTGCAGCATCCAGGCTTTGTTTAAAGGTAGCATAAAAATTTGTTAAAAGCTGGACTTCTTCTAAATTGCCGGTTTCAACATCATCAAGATTGGTTTCCAATTGGGCAGTAAAGGAAATATTTAAAATGTTTGGAAAAGATGCAGCCAGCAGATCATTTACAATAAATCCGAGCTCACTTGGAATAAAGTACCGCTTAATAAGATCAACATATCCTTTGTCCCTGATCACTGTTAGAATGGAAGCATAAGTACTTGGTCGACCAATACCGTTTTTTTCAAGTTCCTTAACAAGGGAAGCTTCGGAAAATCGAGGCAGAGGTTTTGTAAAATGTTGTTTAGGATTAATCTTCAAAGTTTTTAAGGCAGTACCGATTTTTGCATCAGGCAGCACTTGAATTTCTTTTTCCTTTGATTCTTGATCCTGGGAATAAAGTTTCATGAATCCTGGAAACCGAACAGTTGAACCACTTACTGAAAAAAGATATTGATCTGTTGCCTGAATTAAAATTGTTTTCTGGTCAATGATAGACTGTGTCATTTGTGATGCAACAAACCGATTCCATATAAGCGTATAAAGATTAAACTGATCAGGACTTAGAAATTTTTTAAGCATTTTAGGTGAATTAAATACTGATGTGGGCCTAATGGCCTCATGGGCATCTTGTACTTTATTCTTATTTTTAAAAAATCGTGGTTTGCTTAATGCAAATTCATTCCCCAGGGTTTTTGAAATAAACTTTTGTGCTTCCTCTGCCGCATCTGATGCAATTCTGGTTGAATCCGTACGCATATAGGTGATCAGTCCTTCAGGTCCTCCTGTGCCAATTTCAATGCCTTCATAAAGTTGCTGTGCAACGATCATGGTTTTTCGTGCGGAAAATTTTAAACGATTGATGGCATCCTGTTGAAGTTTACTTGTAATAAATGGGGGAGCAGGATTTCGTTTGATAGTTTTGCTCTTTATATCATGGATAACAAATTGTGCATTTTCAAGATCTCTTAAAATACCTGAAGCCTGTTTCTGGTTTTCAATTTTTGCCTTTTTATTGTTAATTTTAATTAAAGCTGCATTAAACTGAGGAGGAAACAGTGATAGAAGGTCTGCTGTGATAGTCCAGAATTCTTCAGGAACAAATTTTCGAATTTGCCTTTCCCTGTCACAAATAATTTTAACGGTAACTGATTGAACCCTTCCTGCGCTTAATCCTCTCTGAACTTTTTGCCATAATAAAGGAGATATCTGATAACCTACCAGCCGGTCAAGTTTTCTTCTGGCCTGCTGGGCATCATATTTATGAACATCTGGTTTCAGGGTTTGTTTTAACGCTTCCTGAATACCTTTTTTTGTTAATTCATGGATAAGAACACGATGAAAAACCTTTTCTTTTCCTTTTAGAATATCCATTATATGAAATGCAATGGCTTCACCTTCACGATCAGGGTCAGGAGCAAGGTAAATCTCTTTGGCACCCTTGGCCAGTTTCTTCAAATTTGCAATAATTTTGGCTTTATCTTTTATATTAACATATTTGGCTTTAAATTTTTTTTCAATATCAATACCAAGGGTTTTGACTGGAAGATCCCTTATATGGCCGGCACTTGCACCAATATTAAATTCTTTTCCCACATATTTTTTCAGTGTTTTTATTTTTGTTGGTGACTCTACGATTATGAGAGGCTTTGTCAATGGTTTTCCTCCGAGATAGAATAATAATTACCCTGATGGCGATTGACTTTTCCCTCAAGTTCCAAGTCAAGCAATTGGGATGTGATTTGCGAGCTGTTCATCCCGCTATTTACTATTAACATATCAATATGGACAGGGTAGGGTCCTATAAATTTTAAGATTTCAGGCTCTGCAGTTTTACAGGTTTTATAGTTAGACATTTTTTTATTTTGTAAAGATACGGGTTGATAATTTTTTTTCAAATGAATGAAATGATGAAGCTCATCCATTATATCCATTTCGTTTTCCACAAGTTTTGCTCCTTGTTTTAACAGAGAGTGCGTGCCCTGACTTTTTTTTGATTGTATACTTCCGGGAACTGCAAATACTTCCCTGTTATATTCACCTGCCAGACGGGCAGTGATCAGAGAACCACTCCTTTTAGCGGCTTCAACAACAATACTGCCACATGATAATCCGGCAATGATTCGATTACGAATGGGAAAATTTGATGGAAAAGGTTTTGTATCTAATTTAAATTCGGAAAATACAGTCCCTTTATCTGCTATGTCGTGAAAAAGGTGTTTGTTTTCCCTGGGATAAATTTTATTGAGTCCTGAACCCATAACCGCTATGGTTTTTCCCTGTGCTCTTAATGCCCCTTTATGTGCCCTTGCATCAATTCCCCTTGCCAATCCGCTTACAATCTGGAATCCCTTTTTGGCAAGGTGATATGCAAGATTTTCAGATGTGCTCAACCCGTATGCGGTTGCACTCCTTGAACCTACGATAGATATACAGGGGGCACTATTGTCCAGTTTTCCCAAATAGGTTAAAAAAGGTGGTGGATCATGAATTTGTTTTAACAAGGCAGGATAGGATGAATCAGTTAATGTTACAATTTTGATACCTTTGTCTATAATTTGGTTTAATTCTTTTTTGGCCTTTTCCTGAAATGTATTGTGGTGAATGATGCCGTTTATCATTTTGACAGTAATATTATTAATTTTTTTCAGCTGAGCTTCAGGAGCATTTAAAACCTTTTCAGGGGATTGAAACTGACGAATCAATTTTTTAATCATTGTATTCCCTATAAAAGGAATTTCCCTCAGGATAAACCAGGGTAAATATTTTTCAAAAGAAGTCTGCATTTTAAGAAATGGCCTTACCCAAAATTCCTTATTTCCCCAAAAACTTTTTTGGCATTCAAAGAAAAAGGATGTTTGTAAGGCATAGTTTTATCTTTTCCTGCGGGCTTTTGAAAAAAATTTATAGCACCGCAGGAAACAAGTAAACACAATGATGAAAAAAGAATAATAATTTTAAAAAAAAAATTATTCACTAAAGGCATAAAGTTACCTTTTGTGAGCAAGAAGCACAATCGGGCTGGCCACAAATATGGAGGAATATGTACCAATAATCACACCAATAATCATGGCAAAGGCAAAATTATGAATAATTTCTCCACCCAGAAAATAAAGTGCAAAAAGAACGATCAATGTGGTCAGCGATGTTAAAATTGTCCTTGAAAGGGTTCCATTGATGCTTTTGTTAAATAAAAGCGGCAGTGAATCAGTTTTTTCAGAACCTTTTATATTCTCCCTTAAACGATCAAAGACAATAATGGTATCATTTAATGAGTAGCCGATTATGGTTAAAAGGGCTGCAATAATGGGTAATGAAAAGTCCAGGTCAAGGATCGAAAAAATGCCAATGGTTATCAATACATCGTGCAGCAATGCTACAATAGCTCCCATGGCATATTTGAGACGTAGGGTCCAGAATAATGCCAGTGTTACAGCTAATGCTGCTGTAATAAGTACAGCCATACTTACATTAAATATAGATAGAAAATAAACCGCTGTCATTAGAGAGCCCGCGGTTACACCTGATAAAATCCATTTTAACTCGAATCTGCCTGAAATATATATGGTGATAAACAAAAGAGAATAAAAAATGGCTAAAAGTGCTTTTTCTCTTAAGTCTTTACCTACCTGGGGGCCCACCATTTCCACCCTCCGGATTTCAGGAGCAATACCGGTTGATGCCATGACAGCATCTTTTATTGATTGTGACAAGCCTTTATCAGTCATTGCAAGGTTGCTTGTTCTAATTAAAAATTCATTGTCATGATCCGCTCCAAAATTCTGTACTGAAGCATTATTAAACCCTATATCAGATAAACCTGACCGTATTTTACCAACGGGAACCTGTTCAGAAAACTTGATTTGAATGATGGTTCCGCCAACAAAATCAATGCCATAATTAGGTCCTTTATGAACAATAAGGGACCCTATGCTAAGAAGAATAAAGAGGACCGATAAAATAAATCCGATTTTTTGTTTACCAATAAAGTCTATGTTGATATCAGACTTGATAAGCTGCATTATATATTTCCTTTATATACTTAGTTTTCTGGATGGTTTGTTCTTTAAAACAAAATTAAAAATACCTCTGGACACAATAAGTGACGTAAAAAGACTTGCCATAATACCAAGACACAGGGTAACTGCAAATCCTCTAATGGCTCCTGTACCAAACTGGTATAAAACCAGTGCTGCTATCAAGGTAGTAACGTTTGCATCAAGAATCGTCAGGGCTGCTCTTTCAAATCCTGCATTTACCGATGCTAACGCAGTCTTTCCAGATCTTAATTCTTCCCTGATTCTTTCATAAATAATTACATTGGCATCAACAGCCATTCCTATCGTAAGAATAATACCTGCTATTCCTGGTAGTGTTAAGTTAGCCTGGAAAGCTGCAAGACCTCCGCCTATAAGGATAATATTAATAACCAGGGCCAGATCTGCGATCAAACCGGCATTTTTATAATAGATTACCATGAATAGAATCACAAGAAATCCGCCAACAATCATAGACATTAGGCCTGTACGTATGGAATCTGCTCCCAGGGTTGGTCCTACTGTTCGCTCTTCAATGATTCTGACCGGTGCAGGTAAAGATCCCGCTCTCAGAGCGATGGCAAGATCTTTTGCTTCATCCAGGGTAAAATTGCCGGTAATTCTTGCTTTTCCTCCGGCAATCCTGTCCTGGATAACCGGTGCTGAATAAACCGTTTTGTCAAGTACTATGGCAAGCCTTTTTTGAATATTTTCGCCCGTGATGCGGTCAAAAATTCTGGCACCTTTGCGATTGAACTCAATACCGATCTGTGGTTGTTGAAACTGGTCAAATTCAACTCTTGCATCAGTTAAGAGGCTGCCATCCAGAAGAATTCTTTTTTTAATTAAAAATGGAGTTTTGATGGGCACACTTGAGCCTGCATTATATTTAGTCTGATAGAGTATTTCATCACCCACTGGAGGCGTGCCATTTATGGCTGAATTGACATCAGCATCTTCATCAACAATTTGAAAAGTCAATTGAGCGGTTTTCCCGATAAGGTCTTTGGCTCTTTCAGGGTCTTTAATGCCTGGCAGTTGCAGCAGTATCCTGTTCCCGCCCTGGATTCTGATATCAGGCTCACTCACACCAAATTCATCAATCCTGTTGCGGATTGTTTCAAGTGCCTGCTCTGTGGCCATCTTCTTAAGATTTTCCATCTCTTCTTCCGGCAGGGTCAGTTTGTATGAGACAATATTATTATCCATATGAGGTTTTTGGGTGACAAGATGTTCAAAATTTTTGGAAAGTACAGTCTCAAACCCTGATTTATCATCACCATCTGAAAATTTTGCAAGAATAGAATTGTCATTAAGACGTGAAATACCAAGGTGCTTCACACCTTCTTTTCTAAGCTGTTTTTTAATTTCCTGTATGGTTCTTTCCATTTCAGCTTCTACAGCTTTAATATTTTGAACTTCGAGTACAAGATGCATTCCTCCTCGAAGATCCAGTCCTAAATTAATTTTTTTATGGGGCCAGCAATTAAAAAAGGTTGGAAGCAAAAAAACAACGGCTGCCAAAATAACTCCGATAATTGATACTGACTTAAAGGTAAACGGTTTCAATCTAATTACTCCTAATTGATTTATTTTTTCTTTTTATCTTCTTTCTGGACTGCTTCAGCATCAGAAATTACAGCGGCAACATTTCCACGGGAAATCTTTATTTTTACCTTTTCAGCTATTTCAAGACCAATAGTTGTATCATCAATACTTTGGATTGTACCATAGATACCACCAGAGGTAATGATTCTAACACCTTTTTTTAAATTGGATATCATTTCTCGATGTTCTTTTGCTTTTTTCTGCTGGGGTCGAATCAAAAGAAAATAAAAAATTGCAAATAAAATAATAATGGGTAAAAACCCGGCTATGCCACCAGCCCCGCCTGCGCCACCGGTTTGCCCCATTGCATATGCTGTGCTAATCAAAATAAATCCTCCTTAAATAAAATATAAATTTATATTTTTTTTGTTGGAACCCAGATGGACTTCCCATCAAATTGGATTCGGTCTAGGTTCTCATAATTAATTTCTTGCAGCAGTGAAAAAATCTCATCCATATTGTAAATAATAATTTTACTTAATGGTTCAAGAAGTTCAATATTTGACACTATTTTTCGTTCAATAAAATTGTATATAATAACCATGGTTTCGGAAAATTTTAAAATTTTTCCAACTCCTGAACTCATCCCCCGGTTTATAGGTTCATCTGCATTGGGTGAAATTGTTATTCCCTGGTTTTCATAAAATTCTTTTAAAATATTAAAATGAATATTCCAGATATTATCACCCGGCTGGACCACATAAATTCCGAATTTTATAATTTTCTCAGGCTGGACAGCCCCGGATTCTTCAATTTTTTCTTCAAAAACTTTTCCTTGATTAAAACTTGCCTTTTCTAAAATATCCCTCAAAGGGATCTGGACATCTCCAACCTTAAAGCTCTCATCCGAATTTACAATCATATCAAGGCTTTTATTAAATCCCAATTCCTCTTTACGCGATACCATGAGTTGATTTAATTCTTTATCCTTCTTGAGATTTTTGAAATCAATGTCAGGTAACACAATAATTTTGCCCTGCACTATTTCACCGGTTTTCAAAATTGTTTCTTTGGTAGTGGTTTCAACTTTCTTAACATCGTTTCCAGGGGTAACTACCTGATCTATTTTAGTGATATTTTCATTGCTAAGTGTTTCATTGGTTTCTACAGTTTTAACCGAGCTATTATTTTTATCTGCTTTAACGTTAGGCCTTAGTTTATTCTTTTTAGTTTTTTCTGGTACCATTGTTTTATCGTTTGCTGGCGGCAAATCAGTTTCCTGGGATTTCTTAAAATACAGCGTACCCCCAAAAAGCAACACAACTAAAACCATAGTAACCAGCATTAATATTATTTTATTTCCATCTTTTTTTTGTGGCATATCTTTCCATAATTGTTAAGATTGAAATTGCTTCAGATACACAATAGAATGATTTATGTCAAGAAAGAGCTTCAATTTGGGGCAGATATAATAATTTTACTTTCTCCGGAAATCATTTTTTGATCTCCTTCAATTGTAATTGCAATAGTCCTTTTAGACTCAATTTCAGATAGTTCCTCTCTTTTTTTATTTAACAGATAATTTGCCACATCACTGGGGACGAATCCTGTTGCTTCCTTGACTTCAGGCTTAATAGTTTTCAAGTTTAATTGCCTTAAAAAGGCAAGCCCCTGTGTTTCTACGGATGGAGTTTGACCCCTGCCATTGCAGTTTCGGCAGGTTTCATGACTGCCAAATGTAATGGAATGCCTGATCCTCTGTCGTGACATTTCCAATAAACCGAATGGCGTAATACCACCCACTTTTGTCTTGGCTTTGTCTGATTTTAAATATTTTTTCAGGGTTTTCGTGATCTCAGCTTTATGCCGACGATCCTTCATATCTATAAAGTCAACCACAATCAATCCACCCATATCACGAAGCCTCAATTGTCTTGCTACTTCCTCACAGGCCTCAAGATTTGTATGAAAAGCGGTTTCTTCAATATTTTTCTTTTTAGTGGATTTTCCCGAATTTACATCAATGGAAACCAGGGCTTCTGTTTGTTCAATTACAAGAAAACCTCCAGATTTGAGAGTGACTTCTTTTTTGTAAATAGAAGCAATCTGATCTTCAAGTTGATATTTACTAAATATTGGCTTTTCACCCTTGAACAGTTTGACTATTTTTTGTTGTTTTGGAGCAATTACGCAGATGAAATCTTTTACTTCTTTAAAAATTTCAGGGCTGTCAATCAAAATTTCATTGACATCTGATGTAAAATAATCCCTTAAAGATCTAACAGCAAGGGTTTGTTCTTTATAGAGCAGCGATGGGGCAGTATTTTTAATTGCCTTTTTATCAATGTTTTTCCATACACGCATCAGGTATTTTAAGTCAGCAGTTAACAAGGTCTTTGTGGAATTTTTACCGGCTGTTCGTACTATCATGCCAAATCCAGTGGGAATTTTCATTGTTTTTATAATATTTACAAGCCTTTTTCTTTCGTCTTCGTCACTTATTTTCCGTGACACACCTTTTGTAGAATTTCCCGGCATCAGAACAGATAATCTTCCAGGTAGAGAAATAAAGGTTGTCAGCATGGCTCCTTTTTGACTGATTGGATCTTTGGTCACCTGGACAATAAGTTCCTGGCCTTTTTTTATAAGATGGAACAAAGCTTTTTCACCTTTTTCGACATCTTGAAAATAGTCTTTATGGATTTCATTTTTTTGCAGAAAACCGTTTTTGGGAGCACCATAATCGACAAAGACAGCCTGAAGACTGGGTTCAACTCTTGTGACAATCCCTTTAAATATGTTGCCTTGTGTTACTTGTTTGGCAGTTGTTTCTATATGAAATTGTTCGAGTTTAGTATCTTTAATTGCAGCTATTCTGTTTTCATCAGAATCCAGTGCATTGATTAGAATTTTTTTTGTCATTAGGTTGTCTCTTTATTATATATATTAATAATTCGATTAATTTATAAATTTTAAGTAATAAATTGAATGAAGCAAGTCAAATTTTTTATTTGTTCAACAGATGAATACATGATCAAATCTTTAATTTTTGTTTAAGAATGTCAAAATAGGTAAGAATATTTTCAATATATTGAACCGTCTCCCACCCCCTTGCATAACCATGTTTGCTTTGTTCATAGTATTCTGGTTTTGATAACAATGGCAGTACTGTTTTTAAATTTTGCCATCTTTTTTCCTTAAGCCCCATTTTTCGGGCAATGCTTATGGCATCTGTCACATGTCCATATCCTATATTGTAACTGGCTAAACCAAACAGCATCCTTTCATAATCATCTTCGATATACTTGAATTTTTTAACCATTTTATCAAGGTATTTTATTCCTGCTTTAATGCTCTGTGAAGGATTTAACCGGTTTTCAATACCCATTTCTTCTGCTGTAATCTCTGTTATCTGCATCAAACCCCTGACATTTGTAAAGCTTTTTGCGTTTGGATTAAAATGAGATTCCTGGTACACAACTGCAGCAATAAGCTTCCAGTCAAAATCATATTTTTTGGATTCTTCAATAATTATTTTTTTGTACTTTGGCAGTCTGGTTGTTATCCTTAAATGAAATTTTTTCAAATCAAAAGGATCTGAGTCTTCAATATTTGCATAATATTTATCATATATATTTTGCAATATTCCGGTTTCGTTTGCGTACAGGAAAAATTTATTAATCTGTTCCAGCATTTCCAGATCCTCTTTGTTAACGGCCCAGGCAAGAGATTCTTTTTTTTGCAGTGGTATTCCGATCCTGATGTCTGGATAATACCTTTGATTCAAATAAGCCACATTGTCATAAGCAACAGTCAATTTTATTTTCCTGTTATGGACCATATGAATTAGTTCTTGAGTTGGAATGTTATCATGAAGAATATAATTAAAATTTATCCCTGATTTTTTGATTTCTTCGAGCCGTGAATGATATGAAGTCCCACGTCTGACATGTAATGATCTAAAGGTCAAATCTTCAATATTTTTAGGACTGTAAACTAATTTATGGTGTATAATGCGTTGTTGAATATCCATATAGGGAATTGAAAAATTGACCTTTTCAAGTCTTTTTTTTGTAATTGCAAGTCCTGAAGCAATAAAATCACCTTGACCCTGTTCAAGGTAAACAAACATATTGCTCCAGCCCGGGGTAACAATATCAAGATCTACTTTCAAAAAATCAGCAAACTCTTTGGCCAGGTCATACTCAAAACCAGTGGGCTGGCCATTATAATAATAATAGGTATTAATTGAGTTATTTGTGATTAGTCTTAAAACACCTGTTTTTTTGATTTTTTCAAACCGGGTTAGATTAAAACGGAATTCCTTATTATGGATCAATACAGATAAAAAAACAAAAAAAGATAAAATGATAAGAAGATTTATTAAAATAAAATAATTATAATAAATTTTTTTCATTTTTAATCACTCTTTGGTTAAATCGGTACAATTTCCACACGATCAACATTCTGGTACCCCCGGGGAAGTTTTTTCCCTCGATGGCCCCTCATTCCAGTATAATCCTTTTGATTGCCTGGATTCAATTTAAGATAATGTCGGCCTGAATAAATAAAAATATTCGCATTAGGAGGTAATATTTTAATGAAGTTAAGTGTTTCCGGAACCGGTGGTTTCAGTTCTCTTTTTGGTATGGAAATGATTTTATTTCCCTGTCCTTTTTTTAGGTTAGGCAATTGGTTTAATTTAAAGATCAAAAGTCTGCCTTTAGACGTAATTGCGGCAATATAGTCTTTTTCCAGATCAATGACAGCCTCTGGATTTAATAATTCATGATTTTCCTTTAAAGTGACAACTGCTTTGCCATTTTTATAATTGGTCAAAAGATCTTCAAATTTAAGGATAAACCCATATCCTCTGCTCGAGCCGATCAAAAAATGATTATTGTTTTCCCCAGACAGCATAAATTTTATATGGGCATTTGCCTGGATAGACAAATGACCTGTTAAAGGCTCTCCATTACTTCTGGCAGAAGGCAGTGTGTGGGAAAAGAGCATATAACTTCGGCCGGTATTGTCCAGAAAAATGATGGGTTTGTCGCTTTTTGTTCTTAAATGTCCCAGAAGAGAATCTCCGGATTTAAATTTTACAGCTTCAGGGTTGATATCATGTCCCTTAGCTGATCGAATCCAACCGTTTTTAGACAAAATGATGGTTACAGGCTGTATATCCATTACATCTGTAACAGAAAACTTTTCTGCTTCTTTTCGTTTTTTTATGGGCGATCGTCTTTTATCCCCATATTTTTTTGCATCAGATTTTATCTCTTCTTTTATATATTTCTTGAATGCTTTTTCTTTGCCTAGGATTCTTTCAAGCTCTTTTTTTTGTGAATTCAAATCTTTTTGTTCAGATTTTATTTTAATTTCTTCTAATTTGGCAAGTTGCCGCAGTCTGATCTCAAGAATGGCAGTTGCCTGCAGTTCGGTTATTGAAAAGGCCTTGATAAGGTCTTTTTTGGGGTGATCCGACCTTCTGATGATTTTAATGACTTCATCCATATTAAGAAAGGCAATAAGAAAGCCTTCTAAAATATGAAGACGCTTTAAAATTTTTTCTAACTTGAAATTTAATTTTTTTCTTACTGTTTCTGCCCTGTATTCGAGCCATTCGGTAAGTATTTCAACTAGATTCTTAACCTGGGGCCTGCCATTAATGCCAATCATATTCATATTAAAAGAATATGATTTTTCAAGATCGGTTGTGGCAAATAAATGGTCGGTTAAGGCATTAAGATCTATCCTGTTGGAGCGTGGAATCACGACAAGCCGTGTGGGGTCTTCATGGTCTGACTCATCCCTTATATCACTGACCATGGGCAATTTTTTTGCTTCCATTTGTGAGGCAATCTGCTCATAAATTTTTTCCGTGGAGGCATGATGGGGGAGAGCTGTGAAAATTATTTCCGAATCTTCGACATGAAATTTAGCCCGCATCTTAATCCTGCCGAGTCCTGTTTTGTAAATATCTTTTATTTCCGAACGGGGTGTGATGATTTCCGCTTCAGTTGGAAAGTCAGGACCCTTGATAAATTTGCAGATTTGATCAAGGCTTGTATTTTCATTATCAATCAGGTGAATTAATGCTTTTGCAACTTCACGCAGATTATGGGGAAGTATATTGGTTGCCATGCCAACGGCAATACCAGCGGATCCATTCAGCAAAATATTAGGAAGTCTTGCAGGTAAAAGCTTTGGTTCGTTTAAGGTCCCATCAAAATTAGGTACCCAGTCCGAGGTTCCCTGATCAACTTCGGAAAGAAAAATATCAGCATATTGTGATAATCTGGATTCTGTATACCGCATGGCAGCGAAAGACTTGGGGTCATTGGGATCACCCCAGTTCCCCTGGCCGTCAACCAGAGGGTATCTTAAAGAAAAAGGCTGTGCTAAAAGAACCATGGCTTCGTAGCAGGCTGTATCTCCATGGGGATGGAATTTGCCAAGTACATCACCCACTGTTCTTGCTGATTTTTTAAACTTGGCTGTAGACGCCAACCCCAATTGGCTCATGGAGTAAACAATTCTTCTTTGTACCGGTTTTAAACCGTCTGCAATATGGGGCAGGGCGCGGTCTAAAATAACATACATTGAATAGTTTAAATACGCTTTCTGGGTAAATTCCTGGAAAGGTATTTGTTCATAATCCTCAATTGCAGATGGAAGCGTTTCTCTCATGACTCAATCTCTTTTATATTGCCATTCGATTCTATCCAGGTTTTTCTATCTTTTGCTCTTTTTTTCCCAAGGAGCATATCCATAATTTCGTAAACTTCTTTTAAAGATTCTTCAGACCCATTAGCTACGGATAATTGTACCAGTCGTCTGGAATCGGGTGAAATGGTTGTTTCTTTTAGCTGGGCAGGATTCATTTCACCCAATCCTTTAAATCTCTGGATATTTATTTTGCCTTGCTTTTTCCGCCGATTTATTTTTTTGATAATATTGGTTTTTTCAGAATCATCCAATGCATAAAAAACTTCTTTCCCCACGTCTATTCTATATAATGGAGGCATTGCAATATAGACATGTCCATTTTTTACAATTTTGAGAAAATGCTTAAAAAACAGGGCGCACATCAATGTAGCAATATGCAGCCCGTCTGAGTCAGCGTCTGCCAGTACACAAATCCTGTTATACCTGAGTTTGGAAATATCATCAGACCCTGGTATTACACCTAAAACCTGGGAAATATCCCTGATTTCTTTGGATTCAATAATGGCAGAAGATTCAAGATCCCAGGTATTTAATATCTTACCACGTAAGGGCATAATAGCTTGAAAACGTCTGTCCCTTGCCTGCTTTGCAGAACCACCGGCAGAATCTCCTTCCACAAAAAACAATTCCCGCCTTGCCTGATCAATACTTGTGCAGTCTGACAATTTAGCTGGAAGTGTGGTGCCGTTTGAGGATCTTTTTTTAGTAATTTTTTTGGCTTTTTTCACTCGATTTTTTGCATTTTCAATAGCAAATGCAGCTAGAGTTTCACCTTCTTCAATGTTTTGGTTCAGCCACAAGCTGAAGGTATCTCTGACTTGAAGGTTTACAAGACTTGCACAATGTCGGGAGGAAAGTCTTTCTTTTGTCTGCCCTGAAAACTGGGCATCGGAAAGTTTGACAGAAAGAATATACCCGATCTTGTCCCAGATGTCCTCCGGCGCAAGATATAAGCCTTTGGGTAAAAGGTTTCTAAACTTGCAAAATTCTCTGACAGATTCCAAAAGCCCTGATCGAAACCCATTGACATGGGTTCCTCCCAATCGTGTGGGAATAAGATTAACATAACTTTCTTCAGGATTAGAGCCGGATTCTATTGTCCAGTTAACAGCCCATAAGATTTTTATTTCATCTCCATGAAGTTCTCCGGCAAAAGGATGAGGGAAAATACATTTTTTATCATTCAAATTTTCATTTAGATAGTCATCCAACCCATGGTCATATTTCCAGGTGTCTTTTCCCCCTGATTCTTCATCATAAAAAGTTGTAATAAGCCCTTTGCAAAGAATGGCCTTTGATTTCAAAGCATTTTTCAAAGCTGTTTTTGAAAATGTAGGTCTGTCAAAATAGGAAATATCAGGATAAAATTGAAGAGATGTTCCGGTTTCTTTCCTTTTAAGTTTTTTTACAATTGATAGATTTTCAGTTTTGATCCCTTTATTAAATCCAATACGATATTCGTGTCCATCTCTTTTGATGAGAATTGTCAAACTGGAAGACAGGGCATTTACAACAGAAACGCCAACACCATGAAGGCCTCCAGAATAACTATAGTCTTTATTGGAAAATTTAGCACCGGCATGAAGTTTTGACATGATCAATTCCACACCCGACACTTTTTCTTTGGGATGGATATCCACAGGCATTCCGCGCCCATTGTCAGAAACTATAATAGATTGGTCCTTTTTTAACACAACATCAATCCGGTTTGCATATCCTGCAATCGCTTCATCCACGCTATTGTCAATAACTTCGAATGCCAGATGATCAGGGCTGGAAGTCTCAGTGTACATCCCTGGCCTTCTTTTGACAGGATCCAGTCCCTTTAAGACTTCAATTGATTCGGCATTATATGTATTGGTTAAGGTTTTGCTTTTAGTGTTGGGTTCAAATAATTTCATAAATTATTCATATAAAAATTAAGTAATTTAAAATATTGTAGATGTCCTTTATCATTTTTTCCTGGGCAAGACTCATGCCTTGTTTTATTTTTCAAAAGACTTTGCAGATTCATGGTTAATCATCAGCAGTTTGATAAAAATCTTCTACGACCTGAATAATGTCTTCGGGGTCATCCAGCAGATGAAACAGATCAAGATCTTTTTCAGAAATCATTTTTTCTTCTAAAAATTTATTTTGCACCCAATGAATCAAACCATCCCAATAGTCTTTGTCCACGAGGATAATCGGCATTTTTCGAATTTTTTGAGTTTGAATCAATGTGATAGTTTCAAACAGTTCATCAAGTGTTCCAAATCCTCCTGGCATTATAATATAAGCCTGGGCATATTTTAAGAACATTACTTTTCGAACAAAAAAATAATTAAATTCAATTTGTGTAGTTGCATAAGGGTTAGGTTTTTGTTCAAAAGGCAGTGAAATATTAAGTCCGATAGATTCTACCCCACCCCGTTTAGCCCCTTTATTGGCAGCCTCCATAATGCCACCGCCTCCACCAGTGATAACTGCGTATCCTTTTTTGGCAAATAATACTGAAAGCTGTTCTGCTTTTTTATAATATGGATGCCCGGGATTCGTCCTTGCAGATCCAAAAATAGATACTGCAGGGCCAAGATTGTGTAATGCGTCAATTCCTTCAACAAATTCTCCCATGATTTTAAATAATCGCCATGACTCGCCGGTTTTAAAATCATTAATAGGATATTTTCCGTTGATTACATTTTTTTCCATGTTGATTATTCCAATAATTTACTTATTATTAGGCATATTGCGTAGATGGAATCTGGTAAAATAGGCCTATATGTGTTATTAAACTCTTTGAACCAAAGGCCTATCACATAAAAATATAATCGTCAATTACAAGCTGGCCTTGCATAGACTATAAACCTGCATATACATTGACATCTTTTATAAAAAGATATAAAAAAAGAAACTTCTTATAGAAAGAATTAAGCTTTAAGGATAGAATAATTATTGCTCGCAAAACATCGGTAAAAAATGAGCTTGGAATGCACGCAAGACCAGCATCCAAAATAGCACAAATTGTCGAATCGGCTTACTCTGACGTTTGGCTTTGTGCAAATTCAACAAAGGTTGATGCTGCAAGTATAATCGACATATTGACTTTGTGTGCTGTGAAAGGAACAAAGATTGTGATTGAAATTGAAAATCAGAAAGATGAGATGATTCTTGATCAGATTTTTGATTTTTTTGAAGCCGGCTTTGGAGAAATATAAAGATGGGTATTTCAAAGGCAGAACAGATAATTCTCAAAGGAATAAGCGGTTCACCAGGCATCTGTATTGGTAAGGCGTATATTGTTGATAGAGAAGGTGTCAATATCACTAAACGGTATCCGGTCAGTGATGCTTTGGTACCCAATGAAATTGACCGTTTTAAACAGGCCGTTTTAAAAGCAAAAAATGATCATGCCAAGGTAATTGATTCCCTTGATAAAGATTTGGGAGAAAATTTAAATATTCTTGAAACACATATGGTGCTTTTTAAAGATAAGATGCTGTATGGTAAGACCATTGAGACCATTTCTAAAGACAAAATCAATGCTGAATGGGCATTGAGAAAAGTTTCAAGAAAAGTAAAAATTATGTTCCAGAAGATTGATGATGTCTATCTGCAGGCAAGAGTTAATGATATTGTTCAGGTATCCGACAAAATAATGTCATATCTTGTCGGAGCCCAGGATATTAAAATTTCAGATATAAATAAACGTGTCATAATTGTTGCTCATGATTTATCGCCTGCCGATGCCAGTCAAATACAACTTGAACGGGTAAAAGGGTTTGTAACTGATCGTGGAGGAAAGGATTCCCATACAAGTATTATTGCAAAAGCATTAAGAATACCTTCTGTTCTAGGGTTAGGCATTGCAACTATTAATATCAAAAGTGATGATTTTTTAATTGTTGACGGTTCTTCGGGAACTTTGATCATCAATCCTGACGAAGATACTCTCTTCAAGTATGAAGAGCGTATGGTAAGATTTGAAGAATATCGAGCCGGTTTAGAAAGAGACAGCCATCTGCCTGCTGTAACAAAAGATGGAATTTCATTAAATCTCATGGCCAATATTGAACTTGTAGAAGAGGTTGTTGCAGCAAAAGATTATGGGGCCATCGGTATAGGCCTTTTCAGAACAGAGTTTTTATATCTTGATTTAAAAAGATTTCCTACTGAAGATGAACTTTTATGTAAGTATAAAGAGCTTGTCGAATTCATGAGCCCGCAGAGTGTTACTATCAGGACGCTCGATATTAATGGAGATAAGGTGAATCCATATCTGACAAGCATTGAAGAAGCCAACCCTTCTTTAGGGCTGCGGGCAGTAAGGTTCTGCCTTGAAAATGAAGATATTTTTATCACACAATTAAAAGCAATTTTCAGGGCAGCAGCATTTGGGAATATTAAACTGCTGATCCCTATGATTTCCTGTGTTGAAGAAATTATTCAAGTCAAACAGGTGATGAACAAAGCCATTCTTGAACTTGAGTATGAAGATAAAATTTTCAATAAAGATATCCCCCTTGGAGTCATGATTGAAGTTCCATCAGCAGTAATGATCGCTGAAAACCTTGCAGAACATGTGGATTTTTTTAGTATTGGAACAAATGATCTGATTCAATATTCCATGGCCATTGACAGGAGCAACAGAATGGTGGCCCATCTCTACCAGGCTCTAAATCCTGCTGTTTTAAAAATGATAAAAATGACCTATGATGCAGCAGAGAAAAAATGTATTGACCTTGTCATGTGTGGTGAAATGGCAGGAGATCCAATGAATATACCTGTTTTGGTTGGTATGGGCTTAACGAATTTTTCAATGAATTCAGCTTCAGTTCCTATTGTTAAAAGATTGATTCGAAATCTTGATACAAAGAAGGCTAAAAATAACGTGGAAAAAATAATGAAGTTAAATTGTGTTCAGGAAATTTTTGATTTTATTCTGGAAGAATATAAAGACATCCTTCCTTTTGGTGAAGTGGATGAATAATAAATGAGTTCTGAATTTATTAAAATAATTGCAACCAATAAAAAAGCCAGGCACAATTATCAAATTGACTCGGAATATGAGGCTGGAATTGTTTTGGTTGGAACGGAAGTTAAATCTATCCGTGAGGGAAGAGTCAGTTTCCAAGATGCATATGCTGATATAAAAAATGGAGAAATGTTCCTGAGGCAACTGCATATTTCTCCATACAAATATGCATATTACAGCAATCACGAAACCCATAGAACAAGAAAATTGTTACTCCATGGATATGAAATTAAAAAACTTTGGAGTAAAATTAAAGAAAGAGGGTATACACTCATCCCCCTGAAAATATATTTTAAGAATAATAAAATAAAAGTATTGATAGGCCTTGGCAGGGGTAAAAAATTATACGATAAAAGACAAAGCATTAAACAAAAAGATATCAAAAGGGATCTTGATCGGGATCGCAAGAAATATTCATAAGGGAAAATGATTCACCAGTTTTGGCAATATGGTGATTCTGTTGATATTGACTTTTTTAGCTTTTAGAACTATTATTAGCTATAACTGATCTTTTAAAATTTGGGGGCGAAATGGCTTCGACGGAGATTTTGAAGTCTATGGTAGCATACCGAGTCTTTTGTCAGCTCGTAAAATTGGCAATGCATAAACATAATCGCAGATGATTATAATTACGCTGTAGCTGCGTAGAGCAGCTTCCGTCCTGCTGATATCCTTCTTGCAGATCTCAGGTCAGGACGTCGACTTTGCAAGACCGCCTTTTAAGGTTGTCTGAACCTTAAAGGTTAAACTTTTCAGACTATATTGTTTCGTATCCATCTCAAAGGAGACTTTGCAATTAATTTTAAATTTTGAGATAAGTATGTAGAAGCCTGGAGTGATCGTTTTCGGACGCGGGTTCAACTCCCGCCGCCTCCACCAAATTATTGCCCGGAAAACTAGTTTTTTCGGGCTTTTTTGTTTTTAAAACACCTCAAAAAATGTTCTGGGTAGGTGTTATAAACTCAAAGAACCTAAAATCAGAAGGAATCTTATAATGTACTCCCCTTTCTTGAAAATTGTTCAAATTTTTTTGTTATCTCTTGTAATTTCACTTTTTTTCTTATTGCCATCCTTTGCATCGGCCGCCTCAGTTTTTTCTGTCGGAAACTCATGGAAATATCAAACCACTCAGGGAACATCCGTCAGCACAATGGAGCAGAAAGTAATCGGGGATACGTGAAGATAGACCTTCACATTGGCCTCCCAGACCAGGAGCAAATGGTTTTAACAGAATTCAAATCGGTTCCATAAATTTTATTTGATGAAAATAAAATTAAGCCAGATAGTGTAAACATAAAATAATTTTTATACATCAAAGCTCAGCTTTTTTAAAAATGCTGTATCCAATTCTTGGATGAGGGCAAACGGAAGCTCACAATGGAAAGTTCACTGTGAGAAAAATTCAATGGTTGTAAATTATCTAAGCATTTATCAAGAACATTACCGTATTTTCAAATAGTTAGTTAGACTAAAAATTTAAATGTGTGTAAACAAACCCAATTTAATGCAAAAAGGCTTTCAACATGAAAGCTGAAAGCCTTGTGATTTATGGTGGGCCGTCAGGGAGTCGAACCCGGGACCTACTGATTAAGAGTCAGTTGCTCTACCAGTTGAGCTAACGGCCCATAAAATTAACCCGGCAAACCTAACAGGCAATTATAAAAATGTCAATAGATTTCTGGATTTTGGAACCATGTTAAAAAGCTGTTGACCCTTTAATTGCAGGTTTGATATATTCAAATGTTTATAAATAATGAAATAATGATTTTTCAATAAAGAAAGGGTAATTTATGTCTATATCAAAATCAGAAAATCTTTTTAGAGAAGCTCAAAATTTAATTCCAGGAGGGGTAAATTCTCCGGTAAGAGCCTGTGGGTCAGTAGGAGGACAGCCAATATTCATTGAAAAGGGAAACTTAAGTAAGATTTATGATGTTGATGGAAACCAATATATTGATTACGTGCTTTCCTGGGGACCTTTAATTTTAGGACACAGGCCTGTCTGTGTTATTGATGCATTGAAAAAAGTTCTTGAAACAGGTACTAGCTTTGGTGCACCAACTGAACTTGAAACAAAACTTGCCGGTCTTATTATTGATATGGTGCCTTCCATGGAAATGGTAAGAATGGTCAATTCCGGAACTGAAGCAACCATGAGTGCGGTTCGGCTTGCCCGGGGATTTACTGGAAGAGATATTATTATCAAGTTTGACGGGTGTTATCATGGCCATGCTGATACGCTTCTTGTTGCGGCAGGATCAGGTATTGCAACTTTGGGTATCCCGGGGAGCCCTGGTGTGCCCAAGTCTGTTATTTCCAATACTGTATCCTTAAGATTCAATGATATTGAAGGGTTTGTAAAGTTTATGGAAGACAAGGGTGACAAGGTTGCAGGCGTCATTATTGAACCTGTTGCAGGCAATATGGGCATGGTACCTCCTGTGGACGGTTTCCTTGAAATATTGCGGGAATATACTTCAAAGTTTGAGGCAGTATTAATATTTGATGAAGTAATGACAGGTTTCAGGGTGGCAAAAGACTCAGCTCAGGGGTTGTTCGGTATAACACCTGATCTATCTTGCTTTGGAAAGGTGATTGGCGGTGGTCTGCCTGTAGGTGCCTATGGTGGACGAAAAGAAATTATGGATCATATCGCTCCTGTTGGCAATGTGTATCAAGCCGGGACACTTTCAGGCAACCCTTTAGCTATGGCAGCGGGTATTGCAACACTGACAGAACTTCAAAAAAAAGGTGTATATGAATCACTTGAAAATAAGACCGAGCGATTGATGAGTGGGTTGCAGAATGCTGCAGATGAGGCTGCAATTGCTTTTAAAACGAGCCATATAGGATCTATGGCTGGATTCTTTTTTACAAGCATTGATGTTTCTAACTTTGAAGATGCTAAAAAATGTGATTTGGATAGGTTTGCAAAATTTTACAGGATTATGCTTGAGAAAGGTGTATACTTTGCCCCTTCACAGTTTGAAGCCTGTTTTATATCTCTTGCACATTCTGATGAGGATATTGATCAAACGATTACTGCTGCAAGACAAGCAATGGCCGTTCTTTAAATAGTCATGATAAAGAAGATACATTTAATTGCTGCCTGCGGAACAGGGATGGGAACTCTTGCCTGTATACTTAAAGAGATGGGATATAGGGTAACTGGTTCTGACCAAAATATTTATCCACCCATGAGTGATTTATTAAAAGAAAAGGGAATTTCACTTTTTACAGGATATGATTCTTCAAACTTAGATCACAAGCCCGATCTTGTGATTATCGGCAATGCTGTAACAAAGATGAATGTTGAAGCAAGGGCAGTATTGCAAAAGGGTATTCCATATTTATCAATGCCCCAGGCAGTCAATAAATTTATTGCAAAAAATAAAAAGATCATACTTGTTACAGGGACCCATGGAAAAACAACCACTTCTTCAATAATGGCGTATATCCTTTTTGTGGCAGGGATGGATCCATCTTTTATGATCGGTGGCATTTTAAAGGATTTTAATTCAAGCTTTAGAATAGGAAGCGGCGAATATATGGTGATTGAAGGGGATGAATATGACACGGCCTTTTTTGATAAAGGGCCTAAATTTATGCATTATGACCCGGAAATTACCATCATGACAGGGATTGAATTTGACCATGCAGATATTTTCACCGACATTGACCATATCAAGACTATTTTTGCAAATTTTGTTAAAAAAATAGAAAAAGTCAGTCATATTATAGCATATGATGATAATGACAACTTGAAAGAGATCCTTGATACTCCTGTATCTTCTATAGAGTCATATGGAAAACAGGGACAATGGTCTTTTTCAAACCATGTACAAGAAAATTCAAAAACCCTCTTTGATGTTAAAGGTCCCAATAAAAAGGTTTTAATTAAAACAAATATGGTAGGGGAGCATAATCTTTTGAATTGTGTTGCCTGTATTGCCGTGGCCAATAAAATAGGTATCAGTGACAAAAAAATATGTGATGCCTTAAAATCTTTTTCCGGTATAAAAAGGCGGCAGGAGATTCGTGGTATAAGACATGGGGTAACTGTTATGGATGATTTTGCCCATCACCCGACAGCGGTCAGGGAGACGATTAAAGCGGTAAAACCTTTTTATAAAGATGGCAGGGTAATTGCGGTTTTTGAGCCCAGAACAAATACAAGTATGAGAAAATTTTTTCAGGAAACCTATCCTGATTCTTTTTTAGATGCAGATATGGTGTGTGTTTGTGACCCCGCCATTAAAAAAAATATACCCCAAAAAGATAAATTTTCCATCAAACAACTTGTATTGGACATTGAAAAAAAAGGAATTGAGGCCTATTCTTTTGAAAACAGCGATAAGCTTATAAATGCCCTGATATCAAAATTAAGACCGGATGATCTTGTCTTAATAATGTCAAATGGAGGCTTTGATAATATCCATGTAAAGTTGCTTGAGAAAATCCAATGAAAAAAAAATTGATTCTTCGTATTCTTGGAATAGGTGTTGTGCATATTGTTTTGTATTTATATATTGTCCCTTTTGTGATTTATCCACGGTTTGGCAATAATGGATTTAAATTTACCATTGCAGTTGCCATTACTATTTCTATAGCTATCCTGGGAACAATTTTATTCGAAAAAAAATAAAAGGAGAAAAAAATGACTGATATTGAGAAAATAGAATGGGATCCAAAATATAGTGTAGATATAGAAGAAATTGATACCCACCAGAAAAAAATGTTTGAGTTATTCAATGAGCTGATTGATAGCGATACCTCGGAGCTGGATTCCAAAGCGCGCATTAATATTATTTCTGATATAAACGAATATAGTAAATTATATTTCAGTACGGAAGAAAGGTACTTGAAAAAAAAGGGATATCCTGATTTAAAAGATCATGCAAAGGTCCATCGTCAATTTATAAAAAATTCTATAAGTTTACGTCGTGAAGTCTCGGAAGACATAGCAAATTTAACAAATGATGTGATAATTAAATTAAGAAATTGGCTGATAAATCACATACTTACTTTAGATTCTTTTTATGTACCATTTGTAAGAGTCAACAAATATATAGAAGAATCAAAGAAAAAAAAATAAAGAGAAACGGGCAGTGGTGAAGAAAAAGTAAAGAGAACCAGCCTAAAAGAAGGTGGTGTAATAACCATCCTGTATTTTTTTTAATAACAGGCTGGAAATAATATGATTCAATATATGGCATTTGAAATTGACAATTTATTTGAGCACCATTTTTTTTCTAACCTGGATTATTTTTTTGCTAAATCCTTGGCAAAAGCCTTTGATGAAAAAGATCCCATAGTTTTGGCATCCTGCGCATTTGTTTCAAAATTATTGTTTGAGGGTCATATTTGTCTTAACATCAGTGCAATATCCGGCACGATACGGGCTGTATCGGAAACGGGTAATGATTTAATTAAATTCCCTGATTTAAATTCCTGGATAAATGCTTTACAAAATTCTTTAATGGTTTCAGATAATATCCAAACCCCAATGGTTTTGGATTCCGATCACAGATTTTATTTTTCAAAATATTATGATTTTCAAAATCGTTTGGCACGAAATATTACCCAGCGCATTTTTTTTAAATCCTCTGACATGGATGAGGCAAATATTGATGAAATAATTGGATCATATTTCACACAAGACCATAAAAATAATCAAAGGAAAGCAGTAAAACATGCAGCAAACAACTATTTTACTATTATTTCAGGGGGACCTGGAACCGGAAAAACATATGTCACAAAAGTGATAAAAAAAATATTTCTATCCTATGCAAAAACACATCATCTTCCGGTTCCTAAAATAATTTGTGTTGCGCCCACAGGTAAGGCTGCATCAAAAATGGACCAGGGAATTACCATCCATTCTATTTTAAAGCCGTTAAAAACCAGCCCTGGATTTTATTATAATAAAAACAATACCATGCAGACAGATGTGATAATTATTGATGAAGCTTCAATGATTGATATAATATTATTGACCAGGCTCTTGGAAGCAGTTCCCTTGACAGCCAAAGTGATTGTTTTGGGAGATGTTCACCAATTGTCATCCATACAGGCAGGATCAGTATTCAGTGATATTTGCAAAGCAAAAGGGATGTCACCCAATTTGTTTTTTCTTGATTATAATTATCGATCAAAGGGAAAAACAGGGATCGAAAATTTATCAAAAGCAATCAATGAGAATGATGCCAGGCGCCTTGAGGATATACTGATAAAGGGCCGATATCCCGATGTGGTATTTAAAAGTCTTAAGTCCAAAGGCAAGATTGACTATTTTGTTAATAAGTTTATCTTAAAAGGTTATAAACCCTTTATTTTAGCTGACACTGTTGAAGAAGCATTGAATGAACTGGATGATTTTAAAATCTTGTGTGCTCATAATAATGGGGAATTCGGGACATTACAAGTTAATCATCTTTGTGAAAAGATTTTGCGGGCAGAGAATAATTTTGGTATACAGGGTAAGTTTAAAAGAATCATTATGATAAATATCAATGATTATAAAAAAGGTTTATTTAATGGAGATACGGGTATTGTTTTTGAAACAAAAGTGGAGGTTAATTCTTTTTTTAAAACCCAGGATAACACCATAAAACAATATCGTGCTTCAGATCTTTCCGGCTTTGATCCGGCTTTTGCAATAACCATTCATAAAAGTCAGGGATCGGAATTCAGTACGGTTTTAATGATACTGCCGGACAGGATTTCACCTGTTGTTACAAGGCAGTTGCTATACACAGGCATTACCAGGGCAAAAACAAAGGTAATTATTGTTGGAGATATAAATATTATTAAAAATGCCTTAAACCTTTCTGTAAAAAGAAACTCAGGTTTATCCATGTGTCTGGAAAAAGAAATTTTAAATAATGAAAAATAAATAAGAAAGAGAATATTTTGAAAAAAAATCAAACAATTCCAGAATTTATCTGGCAGTTTTTTTGTTCTGTAAAGCTGGCAGTTTATACGCTTACGCTTCTTGCAGTTACATCTATTATCGGAACTATTATTCTTCAGAACGGAACACAGCAGCAATATTTAAGGCTCTATGGTGAAGCAGTATATAACCTGATCAAGGTATTTAACATCGATGATATGTACCATGCCTGGTGGTTCTTAACCTTGCTTATAGTTCTGTGTATCAATATTGTTGTATGCTCAATTGAAAGGTTGTCCAGTACATGGAAAATTATTTTTCCAAAAAATCTTAAGTTCAACCCTGGAAGGTTTAGAAAACTGAAAAATCTTGAAACTTTTAATATCAATAAAGGTGCTGCATCCCTATATAATGATTATGAAAGCTTTTTATCAAAAAATGCAGGGAAAGTACTGAAAGAAGAGACTGAGACCGGCACTATTATGTATGCTGAAAAAGGAAGATGGACGAGAATGGGTATTTATATCGTGCATTTAAGTATCCTTTTACTATTAGTTGGTGCTGTGATTGGTTCATTCTTCGGGTTCAAAGCCAACATGAATCTGGATGAGGGGGAAACGTCCGCCACAGCCTTTATAGCTAAAAAAAGAGTACCGATAAATTTGGGTTTTTCCATTAGATGTAATGATTTTGATGTAAAATTTTATGATACGGGAGCACCTGAAGAATTCACATCAAATTTGACGATTATCGAAAATGGCAAAGAAAGTTTTACCAAAGATATTCGTGTTAACCATCCGTTAAGATACAAAGGTATCAATATTTTTCAATCTTCTTATGGATCAGGTAAACCAGATAGAGTTGTTTTTGACATTATAAGACGCTCTGATAAAAGCGTGATAAGCAAAACCATTAAAATAGGGGAAGAAATTCAATTACCAGAAGATCAGGGAACATTTGAGCTTCAAGGTTTTTTGCAGAATTATGATTTTCAGGGGAATTTTCTCGGGGAAGCTTTTATCGGAAAGATAACTCAAAACGATAACAAAAGTGTTCAGATTGCGCTTCCAATAAAATTTCCAAGCTTTGACAGGATGCGAAAGGGAGAATTTGCCTTTATTGTAAAAAAGTATGAACAAAAGCATTATACTGGCCTTCAGATCACTAAGGATCCAGGAGTATGGTATGTTTATTCAGGCTTTCTTTTAATGATTATCGGGTGCTGGATCACTTTTTTTATGTCACACCAGTCATTTTTTATTGAAATAGAAAAAATAGATGATAACAGTTCAAAAATAAGCCTTTCAGGTACCACCAACCGAAATAACCAGGGGATGAAACTTAAAATAAAAAAAATTGTAACAAAATTAAAGGATATATAATTCTCATGAACAGTTCTTTAGCATTATCTTCAACAACATTTATTTATGCCCTGGCATCAATTTTTTATATCGGATCGTTTTCTTTTAAAATGCAAAACCTTGCCAAAATAGGATTTATTGTTCTTGTAATAGGTTTTTTGGACAATACCTTAGGGATTATTTTAAGGTGGATTGAATCCTATCAGATGGGTTATGGGCACGCGCCTTTTGCCAATATGTATGAATCGCTAGTATTTTTTTCCTGGACAGTTGCCATACTTTATATTTTTGTTGAACTCAAATACAAGGAACACATTATCGGGGTGTTTGCAACCCCCCTGGTATTTCTTGCCATTGCATATGCCTCTCTTTCTCCGGATATCAGCAGTAAAATAAGTCCTTTAATCCCTGCACTTAAAAGTAACTGGCTCATTGCCCATGTTATTACCTGCTTTTTGGGATACGCAGGATTTGCAGTGGCATTTGGTTTCAGCATCATGTATTTTGTAAAGCCTAAAAATTCTGATTCAACATCTATATTTGCTAAACTCCCTTCATTGGATCTCATTGATGAAATAACATATCAAATGGTGGTATTTGGATTTCTTTTCCTTACCATTGGTATTATAACCGGTGCTGTCTGGGCTAATTCCGCCTGGGGCACGTACTGGAGCTGGGACCCCAAAGAGACCTGGTCCCTGATTACCTGGATTGTTTATGCTGTTTTCATGCATTTAAGAATGATGAGGGGGTGGCAAGGAAAAAATCTTGCATGGGTATCAATTATCGGCTTTATGGCCGTTATGTTTACTTATTTTGGTGTAAATTTCTTACTCAGTGGACTTCACAGCTATGGTTAGCCATGTCTGTCATCATTGGCGTTATCTTAATTTATCTTGACAAGAAAACAAGATATTAATATAGAATAACGCTAATTATGGACGGTGTTGCAAGACAGCAATGAGATTGCTGTTTGCAAAGAATATAATCCGGGTAAAATCCAAGAAAAGTTTTATCTGGATAAAATGGTTAACGTATCATCAACATTTTAATTGATGGAGTTTTCATGAGTGAATTAGAAAACCAAGCTGAAAATGGTTCAACGGAAAGTGCAGGGGAATGCACTGCCGGAGAGGCAAAAGATGACAAAGGGTTAGGACTCGGTGTCATCTTTTTTATTGTTGCATTTGTTGCATGCTTCTTATCCGGCACACTGCTGTTTCCCAAGTTGCTTTATTCAAAAAAAGAGCAGCCTTTTAATTTTGATCACGTGCTTCATGTTGGTGAAGCAGGTGATTGTGATGCATGCCATTCTTTAAGGGAGGACGGTAGCTTTACCGGAATACCTAAGCTTGCTACATGTCTGGATTGCCACTCAGAAGAGGTTTTGGGTGAGACAGAAGATGAAGCAGTATTTGTAGAAGAATATGTAGCAAAGGAAAAAGAAATTCCCTGGCATGTCTATTCAAAACAGCCGGATTGTGTCTTTTTCTCCCATGTAGCACACACTGAAGCCGGTGGAATGGATTGCGTATCATGTCATGGTCATATCGGAGAATCCATTTCTTCTAGACCATATGAAGAAAACAGGATTACAGGTTATAGTCGTGATATCTGGGGTAAAAACATCTTTGGGATAAAAAAGCATTCCTGGGATCGTATGAAGATGGATGACTGCGCAGAGTGTCACAAAAAGGAAACAGGCCACCAGGGTTATTGTTTCCAGTGTCACAAATAAGAAACCTAAAACACAAGAATTCAAAACTTTATAGAGGAATAATTTATGAAAGTTGACAGAAGAAGCTTCTTGGGATTGGGACTTGGCGCAGCTGCTGGTATCGCAGTTTCCCCTGTTGGGATGAAACTGACAGATGATTCTTCCATCTGGACCCAGAACTGGCCATGGACTCCTGTCCCTGTTGACGGAGAAGTAACGTATGATAATTCGGTCTGCAGTCTTTGTCCTGGAAGTTGTGGCATAAGTGTAAGGAAAATTGACAACAGACCCGTTAAAATTGAAGGACGGGAAGGGTATCCTGTAAATGATGGTGGTGCCTGCCTCCATGGAATTGCCGGTCTTCAGTACCTGTATGATCCTTCCAGAGTAAAAACACCATTGAAAAAAAATGGTGATAAGTTCGAGGAAATTTCATGGGATGATGCCATTGCAATTGTTGCAGATAAACTTGCGGAGATCAGGAAAAGCGGAGTACCTGAAAAACTTGCCTGTATAGCAGATAAGGAACAAGGATCAGTTTCAGGGTTGTTTCAACGCCTGCTTAAAACATTTGGATCTCCTAATTTTTATACCATGCCAAGTCTTGAATCTTATCTTGAATTGACAGCGGCAACTCTGCATGGAGAAGGGAAAACAATTTCTTTTGATATTGAAAATGCAAGTTTTATTTTAAGCTTTGGTGCCGGGATAATCGAAGGTTGGGGATCTCCGGTAAACTGTTTTAAAGCAAATGCATCAAGAAAAGAAAGACACGCAAAATTATATCAAATTGAACCTCGTTTATCCAATACTGCTGCCAACGCAGATAAATGGATTCCAGTAAAACCTGGAACAGAAGGTGATTTAGCATTAGGTATCTGTGCTGTTATCTTGAAAAAAAATCTGTTTAACAGCACGGCAACAGCAAATTTTAAAGGCGGATTAAACAAATTTGGCGCTTTGCTTCAAAAGGATTATGAGCCTTTAAAAACAGCTGAAATTACAGGGGTAAAAGCATCTGATATTGAAAAAATCGCCATTATGTTTGCCAAATCAAAAATGCCTGTTGCAATATTTGGTAAAGGCCGTGGCGATGGAGCTCAAAGTTTAAAAGAGCTTGTAGCTGTCCATACATTGAATTGTCTGGTTGGTAATATAAATAAAAAAGGCGGTGCTTTTGTTCAACCAAAACCTGAGTATCTAAAGTTTCCGAATGAATCAATGGACAACATTGCTAAAAAAGGCTTTGCGACAACGAAACTCGGGCCTTATATGAATCAGCTTGTTAATAAAGTCAATGCTTCTTCACAGCCGGTTATTGAAGCTCTTTTTGTTCACAATGCAAATCCTTGTTATTCCCTGCATGATTCAAAAAGTGTCAAACAGGCAATAGGAAGAATTCCTTTTGTGGTGAGTTTTTCTTCATTCCTTGATGAAACTGCCAAAGAAGCAGATATCATTCTGCCAAGCCATACCTTTATAGAACGATTAGAAGATGTCCCTTCCTGTGCCGGAATTGCAAGGACTGTTGTAGGGCTTACAAAACCTTTAGTTGAACCTGTATTTGATACAAAAAATCCAGGTGATTCTATCCTTCTTATTGCAAAAGCTCTTGAAGGCAGTGTTGCACAAAATTTTGAATGGGAAACTTATGAAGAATGCCTTGAAAGTGTGGTCCCTGATATCTGGGACTCTTTATCAGAAGAAGGATTTGCAGTAATCTCTGAAGGACTACCTTCGGGATCACCAGGTGTGAATGTCTCTTTTCTTGCAAAGAATCCTTCTACAATTCAAGCCCAGGGAGATTTTGATCTCACACTGATTCCAATAGATAATATGAGATTGATCAATGCCGGTGTCCCGGCTTCTCCTTTTGCCATTAAAACAGTTTCAGATAAGGTTTTAAAAGGTTTGGACAGCATTGTAGAGATTAATCCTTTAACTGCCAAAGGATTTAAAGACGGCGGTTATGCGATGCTCACGACACCAAAGGGTTCTGTGAAGGTCAGGGTCAGCATAAATGAAGGTATCATGCCCGGGGTGATTGGTATGGTTGAAGGTCTTGGTCATACCTTTGATAATAAATATGTCTCAAACAAGGGTATTAATGTAAATGAGTTAATAGGCCCGATAATTGAATCTGGTTCAGGACTGGATGCTGCCTTTGGGATTAAAGCAAAAATTGCCAAGGCGTAAAATTCAAGGATAAATTGCTAAAGAGGTTCTTAATGAAACAAGAAAATAATAAAGCATATAAGTTCGGAATGGTTATTGATCTGGACAAATGCACAGGCTGTGGATCCTGTATGGTTTCGTGCATGTCGGAAAATAATGTTCCGTTTAAGGAGGATGAGTCCAATAAAAAGGATAGCATCACCTGGATGCGTGTTTATAAATTAACCAATGATAAATCCTTTCCTGATACACAAGTTGCATACATGCCAAGGCCTTGCCAACACTGTTCAGGAAAAGGGGGGCATGGTCATTCACCATGCGTTTCTGTTTGTCCTGCGACTGCTACAGACTATGGCTATGATACAGGAATTGTAAGCCAGATTTATACACGTTGTTTTGGATGTCGATACTGCATGGGGGCATGTCCCTATCATGCAAGATATTTTAACTGGTGGGATCCCAAATGGCCTGAAGGCATGGAAAACTACCTTAGCCCCAATGTATCTCCAAGAATGAGAGGGGTCGTGGAAAAGTGCAGTTTCTGTTATCACAGATTCCAGGCTGCAAGAGATCAGGCATATGCAGAAGGCAACAAGGATGAAATTGCTGAAGAAAATTATCAGACTGCGTGTACTACAGCTTGTCCTGCAGGTGCCATTGTCTTTGGGGATTTAAACAATCCTGAACATATGGTACACAAGATTGTTAAACCTGACCCTCACCCTGACCCAAGAAACAAACATGTTATCGGAAAATCAAGGAATCCTAAAGTATTCAGACTGCTTGAAAGACTTGGAACAAATACAAAAGTCTATTATCTTTCCGAACGCGAATGGGTAAGAAAATCCGGTGATAATTACCTGGATGGTGAATGGGATAAAATTAAGAATCATCATGGGGCTAGTGTATCCCATGATTAAGACTTCCAAAATATTATTTAGGAGTGAATAAATATGGATTCTGCATTAATACCTGAAGGTGCAAAACGTTGTGCATTTCCAAAGTTTGCAATTGGGATAGCAGTCGTTGGTGCCGTACTTCTTTGGGGCGTTTTTGCCATGTTCCTCTGCTGGTTTAAAGGCCTGAATCAGACCAATATGAATGACTATTACGGGTTTGCCCTTTGGATCTGGGCCGACCTTGCCGTCATCGCTGTTGGTGGCGGAGCATTCTTTACAGGTCTGTTAAGATATATTTTTAAAATTGACGAGCTGAAAAATATCATCAATTTTGCTGTAATAATTGGTTTTATCTGCTATAGCTCGGCATTGTTAATCCTTGCCATTGATATTGGACAACCGCTTCGTGGGTGGTTTATTTTCTGGCATGCCAATGTCCATTCAATGTTGACGGAGGTAGCTTTTTGTCTGTCTGCTTATTTTGCTGTATTGACCATTGAGTTTATTCCCAATATCCTTGAGAACAGGCAGGCCAACAAAGTACCTTTTTTCCATCACCTTGCCCATAACATGCATGGTGTAATGGCTGTATTTGCTGCTACTGGCGCTTTTCTTTCTTTTTTCCATCAGGGATCTCTTGGTGGGGTTGCAGGCGTTATGTTTGGTCGTCCTTTTGCAGTCAGAGAAGGCTTATTGATCTGGCCCTGGACATTTTTTCTGTTTACATGGTCTGCTGCAGCATTTGGCCCTTGCTTTACTCTTTTGGTGACAAGAATTACAGAGGCTATTACCGGCAAAAAACTGGTTAAGGACAACGTTGTTCATCTTTTGGCTAAAATATCCGGATGGATGATTATTACCTACATTATTGCCAAGATTATAGACACCATCTACTGGGCAATTGTAACAGCGCCCAGTCTTGGATTTACCTTAAGCCATTTTTACACAAATAATAGTTTTTACGGATATTGGATTCTGATTGTGGAAATTATTGTATGTGGTGTTCTTCCGGGCGCTCTGCTCATAATGAAATCAACCCGGGAAAATTCAAACCTGCGCCTTATTGCTATTATTCTTGGTGTTATTGGTGTCTGTCTTAACAGATGGGTCATGGTGCTTCAGATTATGGCGGTTCCGGTAATGAGTTTTGATACATGGGCACTTTACATTCCAAGCTGGCAGGAAATTGCAACATCAATTCTGCCCGTGGCCTATGGAATCATTCTGATTTCAATTGCATATCGTTACCTTCCTGTATTTCCCCAGGAAAAGGAACTCAATTCGGTCGAACCGGTAACAGAGGCGGAATAAGCCTTTTTGTATAAAGGAGAAAAATTATGTTTCCATTTTGTTTTGAATGGGTATGGGACATCGGTCACGCAATTTTCTTTGGTGGATTCTGGTACGCCATTTCCATCCTGGGTGCCGGCATGACATTTTGTATTTTAAAAGCAGCCTATGATACAATGAATGATAGCGGAGAGTCTCATCATTAGGCATTGATTTTAATATAGAATTTATTATTGAATAAAGCGCATTCCAGGACCTGTTTGAAAAGTTTTGGAATGCGTTTTGTTTTTATAAGACAGTTAAAATTTTCAGGGATAAAATACTAAAAAAAAATGGTTCAACTAAAAGGACATATTGAACGCATAACTTTTTCAAATGAAGAAAAAGCTTTTTTTGTATGCAAACTCAAGGTAAAAAATGTAAATAGTCTTGTAACCATAGTGGGGAATATGGTGAATCCAACACCTGGCGAGGTTGTTGAATTAAAGGGCAAATGGATCATACATCCCAAATTTGGTCATCAGTTACAGGTTATTGAATATAATACTATTGTTCCTGCTACTCAATCAGGTATTCAAAAATATCTGGGTTCAGGCCTTATCAAAGGGATCGGGCCTGTTATGGCTAAACGTATTGTAACATTTTTTGGTATTAAATCATTGGATATCATTGAAACGAGCATTGAAAAGCTATCCCAGGTTGAAGGAATTGGTAAAAAAAGAATTGGAATGATTCAACAGGCCTGGATCGAACAAAGAAAAGTCAGGTCAGTGATGTTGTTTTTGCAGTCCCATGGGGTCTCTACAGCCTATGCAGCAAAAATTTTTAAAACCTATGGGCAGGACGCAATTCATATTGTAAAGGAAAATCCTTACAGACTTGCGAGGGATGTTTTTGGTATAGGGTTTGTAACTGCAGATAAAATTGCAGAAAAACTGGGTATAAAAAAAAATGCCCCCCAGCGTATTGAAGCAGGACTAGAATATGTGCTGCACAAGCTGGCTGATGAAGGCCATGTCTGTTATCCCTATGATGAGCTTTGTTCCAAAGTTCAACAAATGCTTGAGGTTAACACTGAGGCTGTTTTAAAGGCTGTTGGAAATTCTTTAAAGGCTGATCGGATTGTTATTGAAGATATCAATAGGAATATCAAAAAAAAACCAGGAGGGAATGAAGAAAATATTAAATTTGTCTTTTTAAAGAAATACCATGTTTGTGAAACAGGAATTGTCGATAATTTTGAACAGCTTAAAAACTCTCCAAAAACTATAAGGAAAATCGATTTAAACAAAGCCATTGAATGGATTAAAGGCCAGATTAAAATAAGACTGGCAAAAGAACAGGAAGAAGCCGTTAAAAAATCTTTAAAGGAAAAGGTTTTAATTATTACAGGCGGACCTGGTACCGGCAAAACAACCATTATAAATGCTATTATCAGGATTTTAAAAAAAGCAGGTGCAAAAATTCTTTTGGCTGCTCCCACTGGTCGAGCAGCCAAAAGAATGAATGAAGCCACCTGGGAAAAAGCCATGACCATTCACAGGATGCTTGATTATTCCATGAAGGAAGCAGGTTTTAAAAAGAACAATAAAAACAGGCTAAAATGTGACGTTCTGATTATTGATGAAGCATCTATGATTGATATTGTTCTGATGCATCATCTGTTAAAGGCCGTGCCAAGAGAAGCCACACTTATTCTTGTGGGAGATGTCAATCAATTACCTTCAGTGGGACCTGGAAATGTGTTAAACGATTTGATTATATCCAATACTTTCAGTGTTGTTGAGCTTGATAGGATCTTCCGGCAGGCAAAAAAAAGTTTAATTGTTGTAAATGCCCACAGGATAAATAAGGGAATGTTTCCCGTGGTGGCAACCGATGACAGAAAAGGTGATTTTTATTTTGTCCAAAAAGAGGCTCCAGAAGAGGTTTTATGCACCATTATTGATCTGGTTCAAAACAGAATACCTAACAAATTTAAAGTTGATCCGGTAAATGATATCCAGGTCTTAACACCGATGCACAAAGGTACTATCGGTTCAGCCAACCTGAATCACGAACTGCAGAAAATCTTGAATCCAAACAAAGTCTTGGTCCAAAGAGGGAACAGGGAATTTAAAATTTCAGACAAGGTGATGCAAATCCGTAACAACTATGACAAAAATACTTTTAATGGTGATATAGGCAGAATTATCTCTGTTGATTCTATTGATCAAAAAATGCAGATTAATTTTGATGGGAGGAATGTGGAGTATGATTTTTCTTCACTTGATGAAATTGTTCACGCCTATGCAATTTCCGTCCATAAATCTCAGGGTTCAGAATATCCTGTGGTAATAATACCGGTTGTGACCCAGCATTATATCCTTTTACAAAGAAATTTGATTTATACGGCAATAACCCGGGGCAGAAAACTTGTTGTGCTTGTGGGAACAAAAAAAGCCCTTGCCATGGCCATCAATACTGTTAAATCATCAATACGTCATACCAGGCTGTGGCATCGCCTGGAGCACCATTTGGGCAGGCCGGTCAAGAGCCTTTAAAAAAAAATGTAATTGTTCAGCCCGTTAAAAATAAGCTATCCCCCAAAGCCATGTCTGATGGATATTTGCAGGAGGTTAAGCGAATAGTCTTGAAACAAATATCCATCAGACAGGGCGGGTTCAAGCGCAAGAGTTGAATAATTACAAAAAATTTAAAAAAAAGGTCAAAAATTATTTTTTCCCTGCAAAGATCCAGAACACAGCCCAGGCAAGGCAGACAGGTATAATCCCAAAGGAAATATATGAAATTAGATTTTCATTCCATGGTTTTAGGTAAAGACCAGTGGCTATTGGATAAATAAGGGTGAGTACTATGCAGAAGCGTTTTTTTGTGGAAAGTTTTCTTAACTTTATTCCAGGAGATATTTTTTTTGCAGATTCCCCCTTAAACAGTCTTGGAAGAATCAAGATACAGGCGATCAGCAGCACTAAAACAAGAATTTCACTTATCCCGGTCAAGAGTAACTCCCTTAATAATCTGGCATGATTTAAATTATTGGTTTATTTCAAACATTGCCGAATTTGTCAATGGGATTTAAAGAACTGGATCATGGTATTACCAAAGGATTTAGGTCTGCCACTTTAAAAATGACTTGATCCGTCCCAGCAGTGTGTACATAGTCTTTTTTTAGGAAGGCCGATGGCTTCAATCAGATCTTCAAGTTTTTGATACCTTATACTGGTGAGTTTGAGCCGATCAATAATTTTATCAATCATGGCCGTATGTTTTTTTGAGCCGTCCACTGCATAGTCTGTCAGATCTGTACTTTCGGTCCCTTCAATTTCAAAAATGGCTTTCCGGCCGGCTAGATCAAGGGTTGACCTGGATGTTGAAAAATTCAAAAACTCACAAGGATGAATAAGGCACGGGCAGGCAATTCTCATATGAACCTCTTTTGCACCGTATTCATACAAAATCTGGGTATTATCCTTAAGCTGAGTCCCTCGAACCACAGAATCATCACAGAAAATGATACTTTTTCCTTTGATAATTTCTTTAATAGGAATCAGTTTCATTCGGGCCACAAGATCTCTCATTTCCTGATTCTGGGGCATGAAGCTTCTTGGCCATGTAGGGGTATATTTTACGTACGGCCTCATATAGGGGATTTTGCTATAATTTGCAAATCCTATGGCGTGACCGATTCCAGAATCGGGGATACCGGCAACTAGATCAGCCTTTTCTGTTTCTCTTTTTGCCAGAGCCGCCCCACAATTATACCGGACATTTTCAGTATTGATCCCCTCATAAGTTGATGCAGGATACCCATAGTACACCCATAAAAATGAACAGACCTGCATCTCATCACCCGGGGGCTGAACCTGTTGGATACCTTCTTGTGTCATAAGGACAATTTCATTGGGGCCGACATAGTACTCTGTTTCAAAACCAAGATTTGAAAATGCACTTGATTCAGAACTGGCCGCAAAAGCATTATCTCTTTTGCCTATGATAACGGGGGTTCTCCCTAATCGGTCTCTGGCAACAAAAATACCCGAATCCGTTAAAACCATCATTGAACAGGAGCCCTTAATCTTTGTCTGTGCGTTTAAAATTCCTTCCTTAAAAGAATCTTTCTGATTTATGAGAATGGATACAAGCTCTGTGGGGTTGATATCTCCCTGGCTTGTTTCTGCAAAATGAACATTTTGTGAAAATGCCTCCTGGGTTAATTCATCAAGATTAGCAATTTTCCCAATGGTAACCACTGCAAATTTTCCAAGGTGGGAATGGATAATTATTGGCTGGGAGTCAGTGTCGCTGATAACACCCACCCCCATATTCCCCGGCAGATTTTCAATATCAGATTCAAATTTTGATCTGAAATATGCATTTTCAAGGCTGTGAATTGTCCTGTGGAAACCGTCTTTATTCAATGTGGCCAAGCCACCACGTTTGGTTCCAAGATGTGACAGGTAATCTGTTCCATAAAAAAGTTCTTTGTTACAATCCTGCTTTGAAGTACAACCAAAAAAACCGCCCATAATATTTTTTTTCCATTTTCAATAAATGATCATTGTTTCATTTCCAAACCGCCAAGATCAAATAATAATTATTAACTAAGATGTCAAATAAATAAATTTTGTAAATTATAGATTTTCTCACCCAATTTTTATGACTTGTTCTGGTGAATAAGAATCTGATGAATAAATTTACCCATGACATTTAATACAGCTTCTTGCTGTTCTAAATGAGGAGAATGACCGCAGTCATCAATCATCTCTGTTTTAACAAGTTTTACCTGGCGTTGAATGGATTTGATCTGTTTGATGGTTCCATATTGATCGTTTTTTCCTTGAATTGCAAGCATGGGGATATCAATCTTTTTTAAATATTTTTCGATATTCCAATTGATAAAATGGGAGTCCAGCCATACATCATTCCATCCCCGGAATGCATTCTCAGTATTTTTGCCATGATATTTTTCAAGGCGTTGCTTTAAATCCTGTTGCTCATAATATTTTTTTGCCTGGTGAATACTCTGTAAAGTCTTTTGTTCGCAAAAAACATGAGATGCCATTGTGATAAGCCCTTTCAGTCCTTTTGCAATGCGACTGCCACTGAGGATAATTCCAATGGAGCCACCATCTGAATGCCCGATCAGGATATAGGTTTTTATCCCAGCTTTTTTAATAATGTCCGGCAGTATGGTCAAAGCTTCTTTGTGCATAAAATTTATCTTCCAGGGAAGAGGGCAGGGGTCGGAATTGCCGTATCCAAACCTTGAAAAAATAAAAGCCGGGCACTTAGTTTTTTTTGACAGGTTTTCGGGAAAATTTTTCCACATCCGGGTACATCCCAGGCCTTCATGTAAAAAAATTAGAGTCGGATAGTTTTTTTTGCCTTGCTCATACCATTGTATTTCAATTTTTTGGGAATTAATTATTAAAAACTTTGTCATATTTTCAGGTGGTTTCATCTATATTATTGGATTAAAGGTTAAAAATTTTTCATAAGGGCGTCATAGGCATTTTGAATTTCCAGAAATTTTTTATTGGCAAGATTTGAAAATTCTTCGCCTAAATGGGACAACTTATCTGGATGATATTTTTTAATGGCTTTTTTATAGGCCTCCTGAATTTGACTTCTTGAGGCTTTTGGATCAACACCAAGTATCTCATAAGGAGTTGGGATAGTTTTAGATGATGTGGTTTTTTGATAGGTCGATCCCGTATCATGTCTTTTTTCTTTATCCGAAGCAGAATTAGCAGTTTTCCGGTTATGTGACTCTTTGACATTACCCTGTTTTTTAAACAGAAAACCGGGTAATTTCCCATATTTTATCAGATGAAAAATTATACCGAGCACAATACCATCATCAATCCAGCCGATAAACGGTACAAATAGATCAGGAATAATATCCAATGGGCTGATCAGGTATAAAATTCCGAAAATGATCAAAATGATTTTAAGATAAAAATTCAATTTATAATTTCCTATTTAGAGCCCAGAGAAACAATAAGTAAAATTATTTGCTTTTATTTAACAAGTATTTAGTGCCTGACCGGAAACACTATTTAAAACATCAATCATGGTATATAGCTTTTTTGGATTGCCGGGCCGGGCAAGTTTTTCCTTTAGAAAAAGAACAGCATCAAAGGTTCCTTTCGCATAAATATCCCTGCCATTGATATTGTGTTTGAATTCAAATAAGGCTGACCCGTCTTTTGCCTTTAAAGTATAGGTATGCCATCCATGACCAGCCAAATATTCTTTGGGAATTTTCCAGTCTTTTTCCTGTGTTTCAGGGTCTCTAACCATTTGAATCTGTTTTCGATCAAAGTCAGTGCCAAGTTTATTAAAACAGTCCACCATTGCTTTGGCAGTACCTGAAGTGTCTGCTTTTCCCTTTTGGTGGCTTTCAACTACGCTGAGAGTGTATCCCTTAAAAAGATTGGGAAAAGTGTTTGCTGCATATTCCATCATGGCCTGGAATCCGACAATTTGTTTGGCCATATTGGGTGCAATAACAGCCATTGTAGAAGAATTTGACACAAGTTGTTCAAGCTTTTCTCTGTCCCCTCCCGTGGTTCCCATTACAAATGGAATAAGATTTTGTGTATAAAAAAAAGCATTTTTGATAACTGCACTAGGGTGAGTATAATCAATGGCAATAAAGGAGGCAAAGAATGATTTGATCTCTTGGATTCTCTTATCTCTTGTGTCAGGTTTGACAAGTTCAAAACTAGTTGAATCAATTATCTGGGTTTTGTTTTCAATTTCCTGGCCTGTGAGGGAAAAGGGAATAACATTAAACCTTTTATCTGCAATGGCAATCTGGGCCATTTTGCTGGCAACCTTACCAGGCATGCCATTGATCATGATATTTATTGGTTCCATGAAAACATCTCCTTATATAGTTTTAACAAGTTTGGATAATTTTGGAAGCTTATCTGTATCCAAACCTTTTATGATGTTTTTTAACGAGTTTACAGCATTGGGAATATAGTGTTCAAAGTTTTTCTTCTTTTTAATTAAACTTAAATAACTAAAAGCTCCAAGAATTTGCAGATTCCTTGTTAAACAGCAATAATGGTAGCAGTCTAAAAATTTCAAAGTATCTTTTGGAGTTAATTTTAACTTTTTTGTTGTATATTGCAAAAGATTTTTTTTTATTTGATCATTAAGATGAACATATGGATCAATAAGTAAAGATGCTAGGTCATATTGTAAAGGTCCTTGTCGGGCCGATTGAAAATCAATAAAAAAAGGCTGATCCTTTTTTATCATAATATTTCTTGATTGCAGGTCACGGTGCATTAAACCTGTGAATCCGTTTTTCAATGCATGGTCTGCAATATGGTTAAATTCATCTAAAAACCCTTGAAAGGAAAGATCCCTCTTTAAATATCCTTTGATGAATGCTTCCCAAAAGTATTGGCATTCTTTCTCGATGATAAGTTTTTTAGAATAGGTTTCAGTCTGACACGTCCATTCTTTTTTAAATCCTTGAAATCCTTTACAGGAAAAATCAATGAGATAATCTATCACTTTTTTATATAGTTTTACAGTGAACAGGTCATTATTTTTTTGTTTAATCAGGATCTTAAGATTGACATCACCCAGGTCCTCGATAATAACCATACCGGAAAGCAAGTCATGGTTCAGGATGCGGGGTACAGGAATTTGCTTTGAAAAAAGATAGTTTCCAATATGAATAAAGGCATTAATCTGTGAAAGCTCTATACTATTGGGCATGCAAATACCATGATCTGATATGATATAAGATAGTTCTCCGTATCCTGCCCGATACCAATTTCTGTCTGATCCGTCGCCGGCAAGTTTGTCAATTTGAATTTCTTTTATTTTGTTTAATTTAATCTTAAACTGGGCAGCTGAAAGTATCTGAAGAGAGGTGATTGAATATGCATCTTGAGTACCAATATCCGACCAGAAAATGTTTTCTTCCACATATGAGCTTACTTTTTTTTCAAGGGCAATGCGTTTATATACTTCAATGCTTGAAAATATTTTTTTATCAGGGAAATAATCATAAATTTGAGGAGATAATACCTGAATTCCGGTAAATGCAAGGCCATTTTTTTTTGAATCAAAGTTCTGGACATATCCCTGATTATCAATTTTTATTTTATTGAAACGGTCATAATCATGAAGGACAAGTGTAGCCAGGGTATTTGATTTTTTATGAAATTCATAGACCTTGTTCAAGTCAACACTTGAGATTATATCAGAATTAATAACAAAAAAAGAATGGTCCTTTAAAAAAGGTTTTGCATTGGCAATAGCTCCGCCGGTATCTAAGATAACAGATTCATATATTGTTTGAATCTTAACATTATTATATTTAACTTGATTTACAAAGGATTGTATCTGGTTATGCAAATGATGTGTATTGATCAGGATTTGTTCACAACCATTGTCCACAAGTGTTTTGATAACATGTTCAAGTACTGATTTAGACATTATTGTGAACAAAGGCTTTGGGATTTTTTTTGTATAGGGTAAAAGCCTTGTACCAAATCCTGCTGAAAGAATCAGTGCTTTCATGGTTTTAAGATGCTATCAAAAGGATTAAACGGTCAAGAATATTCTTGTAGTGTTCAATCTGCATATGATCCTGGGGCCCGGCAATTCCATTTTTAGTAAAATAATTTGCGGAATTTTTATAATTAATCTGTGAAAGAGATTCTTTGAATGTGATGATTTTGGTTTTATAAAGTTTTGTCCCAAGGGAATGGATCTTTTTAACTCTTTCTTTGCCTTCATGTTTTTCAGCTTTATATTTTTCAAAGTAAAAAAGGGTGGTTTTATAGGATTCAAAAAATGGCTGTAAAAAGGCGGCAATCCATTTGAGTTTTCTTAATCCCTGTGAAGTTATTCGAAATACATCTGATTCAGTTGAGTCCGGAACGAGTATTCCCTCGTTCATAAAGAATTTGATACAGGTTGAAATGTTTTCCTCACAGGTGGTTTCCTCATCAAAGAAAAATTCATCTGTAAACATTTTTTCTAAGAATCGATATCTCATTACAAGGTCTGAAGAAGAAAATTGAAAACGATCTATTTCTATAATGGCCACGGCAGTGTATGCAAAATGGACAAAAAAAGAAATTACTGAATTTTTGTAATAGTCCAGAATGGCCCGTTTGTTATTTTTTATTATAAAAACTGTAGTTTCAGTGATATCTTTATCATCCTCATCAGCAAGCTCGATAAAGTTTCTTGAAATAAAATTATTGAGAACGGCGTTCAAGGCATTGTCAGGATCAATCAAAAGTGTATCAGAAACTTCTACATTCATAAAGGTCATTATATTCATATAAGTATTTACCCTGTCCATCATCTGTTTTTTCGCAAAACTGTTTTTCGAACAGTTTAATACTGCACTGGCGATGATTCCGTGAGGGGTGGCCACAGCATTGGTATTGATTGCATTGATAAGCTTGTATCCAAAAGTCTTTATAAACTTAATGTATTCCTCTTTTGAGGCTTTAGAAAGATCAATATTTTTATCCTGGATATAATCTTTTAAGGAGATGGGCTCATTAAATTTCATATAGACTTTGCCGTATTTTTTCTTTAAAAATTTACGGGCGTTGATGAGACCTTTCAATGTTTCCGGTTTCTTTTTACCCCCTTCAATTTCCTTTAAATATGCATCTTCTTCAAGTACTTGATCATAACCGATAAAAACAGGTACAAAATAAAGATTGTCACAAGCACCATTATTATATGCATTAACCAGCATGGCAAGGCCACCTGGTTTTGGGGCGAGAAGTTTACCTGTCCTGCTTCTTCCCCCCTCAATAAATATTTTTATGTTAAAACCTTCATAAAGAAGCTTCTCCAGGTATGCTGCAAAAATTTTTGAATAAAGCGGGGCGCCTTGAAAGGTTCGCCTCAGGAAAAATGCTCCAGCTCGTCTGAATAGAGGTCCTAAAGGCCAAAACGACAGATTTTTCCCGGCTGCAATATGGGGACATGGCATATTGTTTCTAAACATGACATAGGGTAATAATAGGTAATCCAGATGGCTTTTATGGCATGGCACAAGTATTAGCGGAGCCTCGGTTGATTTTTCCCTCATCCGGTTGATTTCTTCCTGGTCGAGAACCAGATCTTCAAAGATATTTTTAAAGATCCAGGTTAACAGATAATTGGCAAAATTGATGACCTGCAGATTATAATTTGCTGCAATCTCTTTTATATAACCCGCAGCCTTTTTATGGGTTTTGCTTAATGTCAGATTATTTTCCAAAGCATATTGTGCCAGGTATTCACGTAAGGATTTTCGGGTTAAGATATCTTCAGTTATTTCCTGTCTGGATTTTAAAACAGGGCCAGTTATACTTTTTTTCTGTCTGTTCAGTATCTCCACCAGATGACTTCGTAATCTATGTGCCTGAAATTCCGAATCTAATTGTTCAATTTCAGGATTGTTGATAAAGTCCTTCAGATTAACAGGATTCGCAAGCTCAACTCTGATTTTTTCAGGTTGCCTTAGTATGATAAAAAAAAGTTTTATTAAACCTGGCTTTTCATGAGTCCCAAAAAGAATATCCGTAAAGGTCGCCTCTTTTCTCATAGGTTTTGTCACATAAATAATATTTTCAGGAATAATTATGACAGATTTATTAGTAGTTTTTTGAAGTTGTATTAAAATGAAGAGAGGATCAGGAGTTGATTTTATAAATCGTTTATAAAAATCTTCTTCTTCAATCAGGCATACAAACCCGGATCTGTCATTTAATAATTCTTTAGCGGCATAGCCTGTTGTATAAGCATCTTTGAAATGAAAATGGTGGACAAAATAATCCAGATGACAAAGCAAAATTCTGAGCAGACGTCTGACAGGCAAAAGAAAAAAGAACCTGAAATCAAATCCTACTTGTGGATAAGGCAGATCAAGGCCCTTGAGCTTAGTGTGATAATATAAAAAATCAAGGATTCTTTTATTTTTACTGGCATATACAACAATGTTATTTTTATCAATATTCTTTATCTTTTCTATGTTATGATCATCAAAATTAAGTTTATTGATCAAACGGTTAATCAGCATCTGAATAAAATATCCTGAATTACCGGGGTAAAAGCATAAAAAATAATCATATGTGTTGCCCAGCATGCAGTTGATCATTCTGCGAAGCTTAAGCCTGAAATTTGCAATAAGACTTTTAAGCTTTTGAAATAATTTCATTAATTAGTCCTTATAAGGATTTTTTATCAATATATTAATCCTGATAAACTATCAAAGGTTAATTGGAATGGCAATCTTAAAATAGGCATTCTAAAATAGCCTTGATAAATATAGGAGTCTATGCTATTTTTTTTATTCTGTATTGACAATTTTCAAATTTGGTTAATTATATTAAGAATTATTGTAATTGTTCAGCCCGTTAAAAAAATTATCCCCAAAGCCCTGTCTGATGGATATTTGCAGGAGGTTAAGCGAATAGCATCGAAACAAATATCCATCAGACAGGGCGGGTTCAAGCGAAATGGCTGGATAATTAAGAATCATTTATTATTTGAATTAAAATTTTAGGAGGGCTTTTTTCATGAAAACGTTAATTGGTGGTGCTATTGCAGTTCTTCTTGGTGTTGTGGGCGTGGCTGTTTGGTTTAATCAGTTTTTAATCATTTTGGCAGGGTGCATTCCTCCTGTCCTTCTTTTAGGCGGTGGCCTTGCTCTGTATCTTGGATTTGACGAACTTAAAGATTCATGGAAAAAAGATGATGGAGTTGACGTACCAGAACCACAGGGTGATAAAGCTAAAATTGAAGAACTTGAAAAAGAACTTGATGAACTGAAAAAAGAAAAATAAAGCCTTTAATAGACAATTAAAAAAGGCCTGCATTACAGCAGGCCTTTTTTAATTGCGGATGTCGCAAGAAAATCCGCCACTTCATTTTCTTTAACCCCTGAATGTCCTTTCACTTTAATGAATGCCAGGTCACAGAATTTGTTCATTAAAGTTCTGATTTTATAAATAAGTGTCTGATTTGTTTTAGGTTTCCAGTTTTTTGTCAAAAGACCGATGGAATAACTTGAGTCTGTGAAAATACGAATCGGCAGGTCTTTTCTCTTCAGTTCTTCCAGCGCTCTTTTTATTGCGGTCAGTTCTGCAATATTATTTGTTGCTCTGCCAATATATTCTGAGATTTCTTTTTTATTTTCACCATAAAGGAAAAGAATACCAATGCCTGAAGGACCTGGATTACCTGACGAAGCCCCATCTGTATAGATTTTGATGCAATTGTCTGGGAAATCTGTTTCAGAGTTTTGTTTTGCTGATGGTTTATTGGGTTGTGAATTTTGGGGTGACCTGGACGAAACTGATTTTTTTTTCGCAGGAACAGCCTTGTCTTCTGGTTCTAAACTCTCTGGTTTGACACGGTATTCATAGTCTTGTTTTAAATTATATTTTATTAGTACCAATCCACTTTCAATTAATAGGTCTTTTTTAATATCTGTTTGGGCCCAAACTTTGTTGCCTTTAAAACTCATCCTTTTCCATAAGTCGGCTTGATTTTTATCATTCATATAAATGGTATTTTCCTGAAAGTGATTTAAAATTTATAATTTCTTCTTTCCATTGATTTGATATTGTAATTAAATCTTTCAAACCAGTCAATTTTTTACGAAGGGTTTTACTGCCGAGAATAAGATCTATTGGCATTTGATCAAATACATATTCATAAGGGGGTTCTTTAAATTTAAAATTATTTTTGTGATGTTTTATGATTAATTGCATTAATAGTAAAGATGCAAAATAAGGCTTGTACTCTTCTTTTGAAGTAATATGAATTTGAAAGCCGCAACAAATAATTCCCTTCCACTTTCCAGAAGTAGGTTCAAAATTGATTGGACGTAGAAAAGCGCCTTTTATCAATTCATCTGCCTCGGGTTTAATTTTTTTAGTATCCAGAAAAGGAGCTCCGAATATTTCAAAAGGCAGAGCAGTGCCCCGCCCCTCAGATATGTTGGTGCCTTCAAAAATAACCTGTCCCGGATAAACCATGCAGGATTGCGGTGTCGGCAGATTTGGGGAAGGAGCAATCCAAAAAAGTTCTGTGTCCTTCCAATACATTTGTCTTTTCCAGCCTTTCATTGGGATGATGGTCAGGTCACACCCTATATGGAATTCCTGGTTAAATAATTGTGATATTTCTCCAGTGGTCAATCCGTGACGCATGGGGATGGGAAATCTTCCAACAAAAGAGGTGCGGTTTTTTGAAAGGATATTACCTTCTATTTGAGTACCGCCGATTGGGTTGGGCCGATCAAGAATAACGATTTTTTTTTTGAGTTTTGCAGCAACTTCAAGACAAAAAGATATAGTATAAATAAATGTATAAACCCTGGTTCCAACATCCTGAATATCAATAAGCAAAACATCAATCTGATCAAACATTTTTTTGGTGGGTATTCTTGTTTCATTATATAGACTGAATACTGGAATATTCAATTCAGGTTCTATAAAATGATCGGATTCAATCATGTTGTCTTGTTTTTCAGCATAAAATCCATGTTGCGGAGAAAATAATGCTTTTAGTTGTCCTGGAAAAATCTGATTAATAATTGCTGATGAATGATTAAAATTATTATCAATGGATGCCGGGTTGGATAATAACCCAAGCCTCTTACCCCTTAGGTAGTCAGGCTGATCTGCAATCAATACTTCGAGTCCGATTACTATTTTTTTTTTCATAAAATTCCTTAAGTATATAATTGATCCAAAATTCTTTATTATCATAGGCATTGACAAAATTTCAAATCCTAACTAATTATTATTCTTTTCACCAATATAAGAGATCAGGATATGAAATTTAAAACCAGTGATCAGATAGCTGATATTAAACCCTATGAACCGGGGAAACCTCTCATAGAGGTTCAACAAAAGTATAAAATTTCCAATGTGATTAAACTTGCCTCCAATGAAAATCCCTTTGGGTTTTCTTTGGAGGTTAATGATGCAGTCTCAGAACATTTAAAGGATATGAACCGGTATCCGGAATCCACGGCCCATACTTTAAACAATAAGCTTGCCAAAAAATTTCATGTTGCTCCTGAAAATATTGTTTTAGGGAATGGTTCAGATGATATTATCGCACTTTTGGCCCATGGGTTTTTAAATCCCGGTGATGAGGCTTTAATGCCGCTTCCCTCATTTTTAATGTACGAAATTAGTGTTAAAACTGCTAAAGGGCTGCCTGTCATGGTTCCTTTAACTGATTACTCAACAAATCTTGAAGGCCTTGTTGAAAAAATATCATCTAAAACCAGATTGATTTTTATTACCAATCCTTTTAATCCAACAGGCAGCACAATTACATATAATGAATTCAATGAATTTTCACAAAAAGTACCCAATGATGTCATTATTATTGTGGATGAAGCCTATATTGAATTTGTCAGGGATGATGCCGTTTATAATTCCTTGAAAAAACCATTGCAGGATCCAAGGGTTGTCACTTTGAGAACTTTTTCCAAAGCTTATGGGCTTGCAGGCTTCAGAGTAGGATATGGTATAATGGATCCTGAAATTGCTGAAATTTTAAACAGAATCAGGCAACCTTTTAATGTGAATACCCTTGCCCAGGCTGCAGCTGTTGCTGCTATTGGAGATGAACAATTTTTAAATAAATGCATCAAAGCGACACATGACGGCCTTGATTTTCTTTTTGATGCAGTTGAAAACCTTGGAATTCGTTGTTTACCGACCCAATCTAATTTTTTTATGCTGGATCTTGAAACAGATGCAACAAAGGTATTTGAGCAGATGCTGAAAAAAGGTGTTATCGTAAGATCAATGAAATCATATGGGTTTGATACATTTTTACGAGTCAATACCGGCACAAAAAAAGAGAATATTGTTTTTATTGAGACGCTTAAAAAGGTTTTAAAAAAATGAGGATTTATTGATGAACACCAGAATTATTACTATTGACGGTCCGGCAGGAGCAGGCAAGACGACCATAAGTAAACTTCTTTCAAAAAAATTGGGGTGTGTATATGTTGACACAGGAGCCCTGTACAGAGGGGTTGCATATGAAATCAAGAGACAAGGTGTTATATGGGAAAATGATGAGGTCCTTGAAGTTTTTTTAAAAAATCTTGATCTTAATTTTTTGATGGAAAAGGATTCGCTTATCTTAATATCATCCGGCAGAGATATAACTAATTTTATAAGAACTCCGGACATCTCCATGCTGGCATCATCTTCTTCAGCAAAACCCCAGGTAAGGGTTGCTCTGCTTGATATTCAGAGAAATATTGCAAATACAAAAGATGCGGTTTTCGAAGGCAGAGATATGGGAACTGTAGTCTTCCCGGATGCAGCTTATAAATTTTTCCTTTTTGCTGATTTAAGTATTCGTGCAAAAAGGAGGTATAATGAAATATCCGAAGAATCAAAGGATATTAAACAGGTTCAAGAAGAGATGAAAATAAGGGATGGGAACGATTCTAAAAGAAAAGCCGCTCCATTAAAACCAGCAGAAGATGCCATTAAAATTGATTCATCGCTTTTAACCATTGAACAGGTAGTTGGAAAAATGCTCAAATGCATTGATAAGCCCTGAAAAGCTTAATAATTCTGTTGATTTTTTTATTTTCGTTTGATATAAAGGCAAATTGTACTTGACCATATTTTGTTCCTGTGGCGAAGTATAAAATACGTTTAGGGAGACTAATATTAATGAAGGACATTACTGAAGAAAATCAAAAAATGAATACTGAAACCTTAGAAAACAAAGAAGAGACTTTAGAGAACGAAGAAGTTACTTTAGAAAACAAAGACGAGTCTTTAGAGACTGAAGAAGTTACTTTGGAGAAAGAAGAAAACGCTTTACCTGAAATTACAGGTGAAGAAACCATGGAAGAACTTTTAGGTATCTATGAGTCCAGCCTTAAAAAATTTGAAGAAGGCCAGGTAGTAACTGGAACAGTAATATCTGTTGCCAGGGACATGGTTCTTGTAGATGTCGGTTATAAATCTGAAGGACAAATTTCTATTCGGGAATTCATTGATGAGGAAGGCAATGTAAATGTCAAAGTCAACGATCAATTTGAGGTAATGATTGAAGTGTGGGATGAAGAAGAAGAAACAGTTCTTCTATCTCATGAAAAAGCCAAAAAAGTTAAAGTTTGGGACGCAATTAAAGACATTTACGATGATGATGGAACGATAGAGGGCGTAATTACCAGCCGGGTTAAAGGAGGATTTTCTGTTGATATTGGACTACTTGGATTCCTTCCAGGATCACAGGCTGATCTTAGGCCCATCCGAAACATGGATGAAATGGTTAACAAAACCTATACATTTAAGATCCTTAAATACAACAAAAAAAGAAACAACATTGTCCTTTCAAGACGGGTTCTTCTTGAAGCAGATCGCGATAAACTTAGAACTACAACCCTTAAAGCCATCGAAGATGGCAAGGTCATGGAAGGTATTGTTAAAAATATTACCGAATACGGCGTGTTTGTTGATCTTGGCGGCGTAGACGGTCTTCTCCATATAACTGATATTTCATGGGGCAGGGTTAAACATCCTTCAGAACTTTTTTCCATCGGTGATAAAATTAATGTCAAGATTCTTTCTTTTGATTTTGAAAAAGAGAGAGTATCTCTTGGTATGAAACAATTGACACCGGATCCATGGACAACTGCAGTTGAAAAATATCCAGTTGAGTCAAAAATTACGGGTAGAGTAGTCAGCCTGACTGATTATGGTGCATTTATTGAACTTGAAGAAGGAGTTGAAGGACTCATTCATGTGTCTGAAATGTCCTGGACAAGAAAAATTCGCCATCCATCCCAGATGGTAACGGTTGGAGAAGAAGTTGAAGCGGTTGTGCTTGACTTGAAACCTGATAACAGAAGGATTTCTCTGGGTATTAAACAGACCGTGGACAATCCATGGGAAGTTATTTCTCAAAAATATCCGGTTGGGACTATTATTGAGGGTAAAATTAAAAATATCACCGAATTCGGACTTTTCATTGGAATTGATGATGATATTGACGGTCTTGTTCATATTTCGGATATTTCCTGGACAAAAAGGATCAAACATCCTTCTGAAGTATATAAGAAAAATGAAACCATTCAAGCTGTTGTCCTTGATATAGACAAATCCAATGAGCGATTTTCTTTAGGTATCAAACAGACCCAGGCAGATCCATGGGAATCGGTTGCCACACGCTATGAAGTTGGTAAGGAAATTTCTGGTGTTATTACCAATTTAACAGACTTTGGAGTATTTGTGGAACTTGAAGAGGGGATTGAAGGACTTGTCCATGTATCTGAGATCAGCAAGGAAAATGTGAAAAGTCCGAAAGAACATTATAAGATTGGTGAAACTATTATAGCCAAAGTAATGAACATCAACAGTGATGAAAGACGAATCGGACTTTCTATCAAACGTCTTGAAGAAGAAAATGATGATAAGCATCTTGAAGAATTTGCCAAGAATATGAAACCTGCAACTTCTTCTTTTGGTGAAATCCTGAGAAATAATATCCAGGAACAGATTGAGGCAAATAAAATCCAGGAACAGATTGAGGCAGATAAAATCCAGGGCGAAGACAAACAGGACAGTGAAAAAACTGATACACCTGAAGAAGATTAAAGCAAAATCTTCATTTCTGAGGGTTAAATAGTATAAAGGGCCGGATCAGTGAACTTGATCCGGCCCTTTTTTTTGAAAAACTAAAGATACGGGACACTTATATGTTTGCGCGAAGACATCCATTTTTATTTTTTTTGATGACTATTTCAATTTGTTTAACTCTGATATTTCTGGGGTTAATTGGTTTTATATCCATAGGTTCAAAAATGTTAAATACTACCTTTACTAAAGATTATACCAAATCTGGAGGTAATATCGGTATTATAGAAATAAATGGAGTGATATTGTCTTCAAAAAAAATAATCGAAGATATGAAAATTTTTGCTGACCAAGAAGCGATAAAGGCTATTATTATCAGAATAGACTCTCCTGGAGGCGGGATTGGACCCTCCCAGGAAATCTATCGTGAAATAATGAAAATCAGAACCAAGAAAAAAATAATCGCTTCAATGGGATCGGTTGCCGCATCCGGAGGATATTATGTTGCATCTGCAACTGATGGAATTGTAGCCAACCCGGGAACCATTACCGGCAGCATTGGCGTGATCATGGAATATGCAAATATTATGGAAATTGCAAAAAAAATTGGTATTTCTCCTGTTGTCATCAAAAGCGGCAAGTACAAGGACATGGGTTCGCCTTTAAGAGAACTTAAGGATACAGAAAAAAAAATTTTTCAAAACCTTGTTAATGAGCTTCACCTCCAGTTTGTTAATGATGTTGCAAAAGCCAGAAAAATTGATATCCCCACAATGAAAACCTTGGCAGATGGAAGAATTTATACGGGTGAAAAAGCATTTAATTTAAAATTGATAGACCGCCTGGGTAATCTTGACGATGCGGTCAGGTGGGCAGGTGAAATAGCTAATATAAAAGGTGAATTGAACCCTGTTTATCCAAAGGAAGATAAAATCACTTTTATTAAAAAATTAGCAAACACCTTATTCAAAAATATCAACATCTCCGGCACCATTTCGGATAATCTCCGGTATATCATCAATTAAAGAAACAACGCTTGATGGAAATCCTGGTACAGGACCTCCGTCTATGACCACATCAATGGTTTTTATAAAATGATCATGGAGAAGTGAGGGGTCATCAAATACCTCGCCATTCGGATGTGTTGCACTGGTTGAAAGGATGGGATAACCCAGTTCGTTTGCAAGGGCTAAGGCAATTTTATTATCCGGGACCCTTATCCCGGCAGTTTTTCGCTTGGTCAGCATTATTTTGGGAACCAATTTGGATCCCGCTAAAACAAATGTATAGGGACCGGGTAATAGTCGTTTCATATTTCTATACGCAAAGTTAGATACTTTGGCATATTGAGAAATATTTTTTAAATCAGAGCAAATAAAACTGAAAGGCTTGTTTTTATTTCTTTGTTTTATGGCATAAATTTTTTCAATGGCTTTTTTATTCATAATATCACATCCAATACCATAAAAGGTATCAGTGGGATATGCAATAATTCCGCCTTTTCGAATAATATCCACAGCTCTGTCAATCTGGCGGTCCTGGGGGTTTTGAGGATTAATTTTTAACAGCATTGTTTATTAGTTGTCCTGTTTTTTATTCTATATCTTTTCATGGGTAAGCTTGTAAAAACAAAAATCCACAGCAGCTAACCTATAAATAAAAAGCATTTCTGTCAATCAAATCATGGATATCAATATTGATCTTGCTAAAAAATGTGATATTTGCTAAAAATTCGTGTTTATATACTGATTTGATTTTAAATAAGGTTGACATGCTAAGACCTCATTAAATTGTCAACCTAAATAGTATTAATAAACATTTTCCTGTCTGGAGGTAAATTATGTCCAATATTATATCAGAGGAAGGACTGTCCTTTGATGACGTCCTGTTATTACCAGGCTATTCCGCGATCCTGCCTGACCAGGTCAAGACTCATACTCGTTTAACCAAAAAACTTGAACTGAATATTCCCATTGTCAGTGCGGCCATGGATACTGTTACCGAAGCCTTGACAGCTATAAGTATGGCCAGGGCAGGGGGGTTGGGCTTTATTCACAGAAACCTTAGTATTGAAGACCAGGCTGTTGAAGTTGATCGGGTTAAAAAATCAGAAAGCGGAATGATTGTTGATCCCATTACAGTCAACCCGGATGTTCCTATTTCAGAAATTTTAAAAATTATGGCAAGGTACAGGATCTCAGGTATCCCTGTGACGGAAGGCGATAAACTTGTCGGTATTGTGACCAACAGAGATTTAAGATTTGAAACCCAGCTGGAAAAATCAGCAAGAGAAGTTATGACAAGTGAAAACCTTGTAACTGTACCGGAAAAATGTACCCTTGAAGAATCTAAAATTATGCTGCATCGGCATAGAATTGAGAAACTTCTGGTTGTGGATAAAGAAGGAAAGCTTAAAGGCTTGATCACCATTAAAGATATTGAAAAAATCAAAAAATATCCCAATGCATGTAAGGATTCTCTGGGACGATTAAGAGCAGGCGCAGCTATTGGTGTAGGATCGGACATGATGCAACGGGTTGAACTATTGTTAAAGACAGGAGCAGATGCCCTTGTGATTGACACTTCCCATGGTCATTCAAAAAATGTGATTGATGCAGTCAAAAAAATTAAAAATGCATTTCCTGACAGTCAGCTTATTGCTGGAAATGTTGCCATGGAAGCCGGGGCAAAAGCCTTGATAGATGCAGGAGTAGATGCGGTTAAAATCGGTATAGGCCCTGGATCCATTTGTACTACCCGTATTGTTGCCGGGGTAGGCGTACCCCAATTGACAGCCATTCAAAATTGTAATGAGATTTCAAAGGCAAGCGGTGTTCCGATTATAGCTGATGGGGGAATCAAATTTTCCGGTGATATAACAAAAGCTTTGGGAGCAGGTGCTGATTCTGTCATGCTTGGAACTCTTCTGGCAGGTACACATGAAAGTCCGGGAGAAATTGTCCTTTACCAGGGGCGTTCCTACAAAGCATACAGGGGAATGGGGTCGGTTGAAGCCATGCGGCAAGGCAGTTCAGACCGCTATTACCAGAAAGATACAGGCGAAGATGATGAGCTTGTTCCCGAAGGCATTGTTGGCCGAATTCCTTTCAGGGGAACTGTCAAAGAGAATATTATTCAGATGATTGGCGGTCTTAAAGCCGGTATGGGATATCTAGGGGCTGATACAATTCAAGAACTCCATGAAAAGGCAAGATTTATTAAAATAAGTGCTGCAGGGCTTAAGGAAAGCCATGTGCACGATGTATCCATTACCAAAGAGGCACCAAATTACCGGGTTGAAAGCAGTTAATTTAAGAATGAGCAAATTGTCATCGCCATTTTATCATCTTCATCTTCATTCTGAATATTCGCTTCTGGACGGCGCCATAAGGCTTGATTCATTGTTTAAACGATGTCGCGAATATGATATGGATGCCGTATCTATAACTGATCACGGCACAATGTTTGGCATTGCTGAATTTTATGAAAAGGCCAGGAAAAAATCTATCAAACCCGTTATTGGGTGTGAAGTATATGTTGCGCCCAGAACTTTGAATGACCGTACCCAGATTGATCATAAAGGATTGAGGCATCTAGTTCTTCTTGCAAAAGATCGTGAAGGTTATGCCAACCTTTGCAAACTGGTTTCCATTGCTCAGCTCAAAGGTTTCTATTATAAACCCAGGATTGACAAGCAACTTCTTGCTGATAATTCAAAAGGATTGATAGGGCTTTCTGCCTGCCTTAAAGGAGATATTTCCCAAAATATTATTCAAAATAAAATGGACTCCGCAGGTGATGCAGCCAGGTTTTATCTTAAGACGTTTGGCGAGGGGAATTTTTTTCTGGAAGTCCAGCAAAATGGAATAGAAATTCAAAATAAGGTTAATCAGGGTCTTCTTGACATCAGCGAAAGATTGTCGATCCCCATGGTGGCCACCAATGACTGCCACTATCTTTCCAAGGGTGATGATAAAGCACATGAAATATTGCTTTGCATTCAAACAGGGGATACTTTTACCAATCAAAACAGGTTCAAATTCGATTCTGACCAGCTATATTTCAAGTCTTCACAGGAGATGATCCAATCTTTTAGCGATTACCCGGGAGCAATTGAGAACACTAGAGAAGTGATTTCAAAATGCAATGTTGAATTTGATGATAAAACCTATCATTTCCCAAGATATGCCAAGTCAAAAATAGAATCTGAAGATGATATCTTCAAGAAAAAAGCTATGGAGGGATTTGAAAAAAAGCTTGAAATAATTAAGGCTTTAAATCCAGATATTGATGAACAGGTTTACAGAGATAGAATAGAGTATGAAATCGGAGTGATCCTTGGCATGGGATTTCCCGGATATTTTTTAATTGTTGCAGATTTTATAGAATATTCAAAGAGTATCAATGTACCAGTGGGTCCTGGAAGAGGATCTGCTGCTGGATCCATGGTGGCCTATGCAATGGATATTACAGCTCTTGATCCCATTGAACATGGATTGATTTTCGAAAGGTTTTTAAATCCCTCCCGCCTCAGTATGCCGGATATTGACGTGGATTTCTGTATTGAAGGTAGAGATCGGGTTTATAAATATGTCATTGATCGGTATGGCGGGCCTGAGTATGTATGCCAGATTATTACTTTTGGAAAACTTAAGGCCAAGGCTGTTATCCGGGATGTTGGAAGAGCTATAGGTGTTCTTTTATCCGAAGTGGATGAAATTGCTAAAATGATACCTGATAATGCAAAAAACCTGACAAAAGCCATTGAAGAGATCCCTGCAATAAAGCAAAAATGTGCTGAATCTGAAGAAAAGGCAATGATGCTTGAAATATCTCTTCTTCTTGAAGGTTTGCCAAGACATGCATCCACCCACGCTGCCGGGGTTGTAGTTTCTGATAAACCCTTGAACCAATATCTGCCGTTATATAAAGGGAAAGAGGGTGAGACACTAACCCAGTTTGACATGAATTATGTTGAAAAACTAGGGTTGGTTAAGTTTGATTTTCTAGGATTAAGAAATCTTACAGTTATCAAAAATTGTATAGAGCTTATTAAAAGCCAGGGAAAAACTCCGCCGGATCTATTAAATCTCGATTACACTGATGCCAAGACCTTTGAACTGTTACAAAAAGCTGACACCACAGGGGTGTTTCAACTTGAAAGTTCAGGTATGAAGGATTTGATTTCAAGGCTTAAGCCGGCAAGCTTTTCTGATATTGTCGCTCTGGTAGCCCTCTATCGCCCCGGTCCTTTGGACAGCGGCATGGCAACCACCTATGTGGAAAGAAAGCATGGCCGTGAAGATGTGGTATATCTTTTTGAAGAACTTGAACCGGTTTTAAAAGAAACCTATGGGGTGATTTTATACCAGGAACAGGTCATGAAAATTGCCGGTGTAATTGCCAATTATTCCATGGCAGATGCAGACGGACTTCGAAAAGCCATGGGGAAAAAAATTGTTTCCATGATGGAAGAGCATAGAGAGCTGTTCTTAAGTGGGGCCAAAGAAAACAACCATGATCCTAAAAAAGCTGCTGAACTTTTTGATTTGATGGAAAAATTTGGAGGTTATGGCTTTAATAAATCCCATAGTGCGGCCTATGCCTTAATTGCTTATCAAACAGCTTATTTAAAGGCTAATTTTGCCCTTGAGTTCATTGCTGCATTGATGACAAGTGAGAGAAATAATTCCGATGCAGTAATAAAATACATGGATGAATGCCGCAACCATAACATCAAAGTCCTGCCGCCGGATGTGAATAAGAGTGGTGCTCATTTTAACGTGTCTGATGGATGTATAAGGTTTGGACTTGCTGCTGTAAAAAATGTAGGTGAAGCAGCAATTGAATCCATTGCTGAAACAAGGAATAAAGAATCTGAATTTGAAAGTATTTACGATTTTTGTGAGCGGGTAAATGTTGGTAAAGTCAATAAAAAAGTCCTTGAGGCATTAATCAAGTGTGGGGCCTTTGATTCAACAAATAATCTGCGCAGCCAGATGATGGCGGTTCTTGAAGAAGCCCTGGATCATGGATCAAGGATGCAAAAGGAAAAAGCTGATTCACAACTGGATTTATTTGCAGATTCAAATATGGGAACTGCGCTTCCTGAAAGTAATCCAAAACTGCCTGATATTGAAGAATGGGATGAAACAATGTTGTTGTCTCTGGAAAAAGAAGCCTTAGGGTTTTATATCACAGGACATCCCCTTGATAAATATGTAGACTTGATTCAAAAATTTACCACTGTGAATAGTATTAGTATTCATGATGTTGCCGATGAAAAAATAATTCGCATGGCAGGTGCCATAAAAATTCATAAGCTGCATAAAACCAAAAAAGGGGATATGATGGCATTTTGTGCTATCGAGGACCAGTCAGGCGGTATTGAGGTGGTGGTATTCCCCAATGTTTATGCAAAAGTTCACATGCTTCTTGCCAATGAAGAGATTGTTATCCTGGAAGCAGAAGTTCAGAAAAATGAAAATATTGTAAAACTTTTAGCAGAGAAGATAATTCCCATTGAAAAGGCAAAGGAAGAGTGGACCAACGGCGTATTGATTAAAATTGATACCAACGAATCATCCGTGGATACACTTGAAAAACTTAGATTTATTATTGAAAATTTCCCAGGGGATTGTAAGGCTTGTTTAAAAATAGGAATAGATAGTAAACCACCTGTACTGGTTAAACTCTCCGATGACTATATGACTGATTCAAGCCCGTCCTTTTTTGAGGAAGTGGAAAAATTGCTGGGCAAGGGTGCCATTGAAACCAGATGTGGGGATGTTAAAGTAAAAGTGAGGAAAAAAAAACCCTGGCTGAATAAAAAAAAGATTTCCTAAGGACCCCAAATGTGATTTACAGGTAAATTGTGTTTATATATAAGTTTAGAATGACTCAAAGCTTTTGATTTTATTTTGAAAGGAAAAAAAATGAGCTGGTTGGGAAAAATGATTGGAGGAACCATAGGGTTTGCACTGGGAGGCCCTTTGGGTGCTGTGGCAGGCGCTGCATTCGGGCATACATTTGTGGATAAAAAGGAACAGGCGTATCTTTCATCAACACCTGGAACACATGACACACTTTCTTCAAATGAAGAATCCCAACTTGTTTTTTTTACAGCAGTATTTTCCATGCTGGCTAAAATATCCAAGGCTGACGGCAATATAAGTGAAAGTGAGATTTCTGCAGTAGAAACATTTATGAGACGGGATCTTCAACTGGATATAAACAGCCAGCAGACAGCGATTAATATTTTCAGGCAGGCCGTTGATTCCAACGAAAGCTTTGATGCATTTGCCATACAGTTTTATTCGGTATTCAGGACACAGCCCAATATTATCGAGCTGATGATGGATATACTGTTAAGGGTTTCTACTGCAGACGGATCCATTTCCACTGAAGAAGAGGCAATTCTTTTGTCAGCCACACGGATTTTCCATTATTCAAATTCAGACTATGCAAGGCTGAAATCAAAATATGTCAGAGAGACAAATAAATATTATGCAGTCTTGAAATGTGATGAAGCCTTTTCCAATGAAGAGATAAAAAAACAATATCGAAAACTTGTTACAGAATACCATCCAGATAAAATAGAAGCAAAAGGGCTTCCTGAAGAATTTATCAAGTTTGCCAATGACAAGTTCAAAGAAATCCAGGAAGCCTATGACAATATTAAAAAGGAACGTGGCATTTAGAGCACGACTTTAAAAAAGCCCTTTTTCTTTTGCAATATTCATATAGGTCTCAACAATGTTTGCCGGAGGTTCTATTCTTTCAGTCTTGGCTTTATCTTTTAAAGACATGGCATCAAATTCGCAGACAGTTACACACAGGCCGCAACCAATGCACCTGTCAAGGTTTACAAGGGCCACATCCTCTCCTTTATCTGTATCAATGGCATTCATAGAACAAATTTCTTTGCAGGCAAAACATCCTGTACATTCATCAGCATCCACAAAAGCCTGGAAGTTGGAACTGACAATTTTTGCCGGTGCCTCAAAATCTCTTATATTTTTTAAAATCTGACAACAGCAGTCACAGCAAAGACAAATATTGATGGGTTTTTTTGCATTGGAAGGCTGGGCAACAAGTCCATGTTTCTCTGCCTCTTTGACAATATCCAAAGCTTTATCCTGGGATATGGTCCTTCCAATACCACGGCTTTCATAGATATAAGCACCCGAACCAAATATCAGACATGCTTCACTTATGTTATTACATCCTTTACCCATTATGGTATGTTCTTTTCGGCAGATGCACGGGGCCACAAGAATTTTTGATTGTGATTTGATGATATTTTCAACTTGTTCATAATCCATGATATTCAGATCTGTGTTAACGGATTTGGCAACGGGAATCACCCTGAGCTGCTGGGTTTTATTTTTATATTGGTTTTTTATAAGGTAAGGAACATATTCGTTAAAATCCTTGATCAGTTCCTTGGTCAGCCTGTTGACCTGGTATTCCCATATACCAACTACAAAATGAAGAAGCATGAATGTGTTTGCCCCGTTTCTGTTGATATGGATAATCAATCCTTTTTTACCCATTTCAATTAACAGGTTTTCAATTTCTTCAGGTTTTTTGCCGGCTCTTTGACCTATGGCTTCGGCTGTTTCCAACATCAAAACAAGACTAAGGGCAAGTTTGGCCTCTTGTTTTGTAAAAAGCTGTTTTAAAATTCTAAGTTCCACCCCAGACTCAGTTTCAGGAAAACCGCTGGGAGTATTATCAAGGTGAATGGCAAGTTTTTTGTAAATATCTTTCATAGTGTAAATCTCCGATAGTCTATTAGCCATGCCCGAACACGGGTTTCCGGTCAGGCATTATTTAGTTTAAAATTTTTCCTATAATGTTCAGGTCTTTATCACACTGTTCAGGGATAAGATCAAGGATTTTTCCCCTGTGGTCATTTCCCTTTTTCAAAAAGACTGTCAGGTAGTTAGAGGTCACAGCCTTGAGCATGCCTGTTTTTGAGTCAGATTTATGCTGTACAAGACCCTCAAGTTTTTTGTTTAAATTATCAGCAATAAAAATCTTTCGTTTTGCTTTGTCAAGTTCCCTCATTTTGGCGCATCGGTTTTTAATAATTACAGGGTCGACTTTATTATCAAAATTATAGGCAGGGGTTCCTTTTCTGGCAGAAAACGGAAAGACATGAAGATAAGATATGGGGAGTCTTTTAATCAACTCATATGTATTTTCAAATTGTTTCTGGCTTTCTGAGGGAAATCCAATCAATGTATCTATGCCAATACCTGCGCTGGGAATTTTGTCATGAATTTTATGGATGATATCTTCAAACAATTCCACATTATAGGGCCGCCTCATTTTTTTTAAAATATCGTTATCTCCTGATTGCAGCGGAATGTGAAAATGGTCGCACAAAATATTATCTTTTTTTGCCAGATTAATAATGCCGTCATTAATCTCACCGGGTTCAATGGAACTGAGTCTAACCCTGTAAACAGGTTTTTTATCGTTTATTTTTTCAAGCAAGTGCAAAAGAGAGGATTTTTTTTTAAAGTCAAGGCCATACATTCCCGTATGGATACCTGTGATGATCACCTCTTTGAATCCTGAATCCTTAAGTTCATTTAAATGTTGAAAAACCTGTTTTTCAGGCATGCTTACGGAAGAGCCTCTGGCATAGGGAACAATACAATAGGTACAAAATGCATCACAGCCATCCTGTATCTTAAGGTATGCCCGAGTCATTTTTCCTTTTACAGCATGGTCAAAGCCTGAAAATGAATTTGAGTTGCCATGATCAGTTTTTTTAAACAGAAGGTCTGGTTTATTTCCACAATTTGAGGTGATGTGATTTGCAATTTTAATTTTGTCTTTATGACAGATAATTTGATCGATTCTATCAATTTTTTTTATCTGATCCGGTTCAGTCTGGGCATGGCAGCCTGTGACAATTATCTTTGCTTCGGGGTTTTCCCTCAAAATTTTTCGAATGGCCTGTCTTGACTGCATACTGGCCTTTGAGGTGACCGCGCAGGTGTTTATAATAAAAACATCAGTGTCTTTGTTTTTTGCGCCTTTTTTCCAACCTTGTTCTTCAAGGCTTGTGGCAATGCCGTCACTTTCATATTGATTGACTTTGCATCCCAGAGTTTGGATATAAAATTTTTTCATTGAATAATACCGGCTCCCAAGACTCGGGCATTTTTATAAAAAACCGCAGCCTGTCCCGGTGTAATAGCATTTTGTGGTTCTTCAAACACGATTTGCCCACAGGATTCTTTGATAGAAAGTGTTGACAGGGCACCTTTGTGGCTGTATCTGATCTTGGTTATAATATCAGTAATGTTTTTTTGTTTTGGAGAGTTCCAATTTATCTGGTCAATTTCAGCTTTTTTTTCAGACAGGTCCCTTTTAAAACAAACCTCAAGAATATTATTTTTCATATCAATTTTTTTAACATAATAGGGTTCACCTGCAGGGCAGTTGATCCCTCGCCTTTGTCCAATGGTAAATTTATGCAGCCCATTGTGACTGCCAATTATTTTTTTGTTCATATCCACAATATTACCCGGACTAGGAGCCAGTCCCTGTTTTTTTAAAATAAAACCTGGAAAATTATTATCATGTATGAAACAGATGTCCTGGCTTTCTTTAGGATGGGCAGGAGCAAGATGCTTTGAAACGGCCAATCGTTTTACATCATTTTTTATCATCCCGGCTAGTGGAAATATAATTTTTTCAAGCTGATCACTGGATAACAGGGAAAGAAAATAGCTCTGGTCCTTTAATGGGTCAACTCCTTTTTCAAGATAGCAATAGGAAATTTTTTTTTCTGGGAATGAAATAGGATTTACAATAGTGGCATAATGGCCCGTAGCCAGAAAATCTGCACCCATATTTTGAGCTATTTTTAGAAGCTCTCCAAACTTTATCTCTTTATTACAGATAATACATGGGTTTGGGGTTTTACCTTCAAGATAGGTTTGGATAAAATATTGAACAACCTTTTCTTCAAATATATGGGAAAGATCAATGCATGTTACAGGGAACCCGAGTTGTTTTTCAAGATAGATAAGGTCTGCACGATCTTTTTCATAACCCGTTGTAAAATGAATTCCAAAGACATGCTTGTATTTATGTTTTAAAAGATATCCTGAAACAAGGGAGTCTACTCCTCCACTTAAAGCAATTGCTATAACAGGGTTTTTCATCCGATAACTTGTTGGGACTTTGAAGCAAACAGCCCCATAGCCCTTGTGGGGCAGGTCACCACACAAAGCTCGCAAACACTGCATTTTTCCTTGTCAAAAATAATTTCCATTTCCGGGCGTTTGATATAAAGGGCTTCAGTTGGACAGACTGCTGTGCAAGCCCCGCAATGAGTGCAGACCTCCTCATCTTTATATATTTGATGTTCAGGACTGGATATGGAAACCCCCTGGTCTTTTAAAAATTTTATGCCCTTATTAAATCCAGTTTTAGATGCTGAGGAAATTTCCAGCACCATATATCCTTCTTTTTTATTGGAAATTTTAGCGCTTAATATATTAAATAAAAGGTCATATTTTTTTGTTAACTGACAGACCAGAGCTTTTTGGGAAATTTCCGGTGGAAAAGTCAGTATTGTTATTTTAGAATACAATTAAAGTCCTCCAATTTTTATCCTGTAAGAATAATTTTCTTTGACAAAATCGATACATTAAGTATTATCGCTTACATGGTCAAGATTTATATTAACATCGCTTAGTTATATTATAAATACCATAGATAAACAATCTTGTTTTTAAGGTGTAAATTATGAACCGATTTGCATTTGAATTATCCAGTTATACACTTAAAACTTTTTCAGGTTTTTCAAAGGCAAATATCAAAATTTCGGGAAAAGACAATATACCCGATGGATCAGTTATTTTTACGGCCAATCATTTTACAAGAATAGAAACCATTTTTCTTCCCTATCACATTCATAATATCACCAAAAAGGAAATCTGGTCCCTTGCAGCATCAGAATTATTTGATTTGCCTGTTTTAAAGGGTGTCTTAAATAATCTGGGTGCAGTATCAACCAAAGATCCCCATAGGGATGAGCTCATTTTAAAAACACTATTGTCAGGTAATGTCCAGTGGATTATTTTTCCCGAAGGCATGATGGTAAAAAATAAAAAACTGATTAAAAGGGATCAGTTTGCTTTAAAGGATGAGGGATCAGTGAAACGACCCCATACGGGTGCCGCCACCTTGGCCATTCGCAGTGAATTTTATCGCGAGCGGATAAGAAGAATGAAAGTGTTGAACCCATCTGAATTTGACAGACTGGTCAATGTATTTGAAATAGAAAATATTGATCAGGTTCTTAATCAGGAAACCCACATCGTTCCTGTTAACATCACCTATTATCCTGCAAGGCCAAGGGAAAATATTTTAAGTAAAATCGCCCAGGTAGTCATGAAAGAACCTTCAAAAAGAGTAATGGACGAACTCATGACCGAAGGCAGTATGCTGTTTTCCAACGTGGATATCAATATCCGGTTTGGGAAGCCTGTGGATATTAAGACACATTTAATTGATCCTTATATTGAAAGCATGCTCACAGTAAAACGTAGAATCAGATTTGATGATGATATCAATGCAAAGCAGATTATACGGCAGTTTTCCGGCAAAATTATGGAAAATTATATGTCAGCCGTATATTCCATGACAAGTTTTAATTATGATCATGTTCTGGCATGCATCCTTAAGCATCTTCCATACAGGAAAGATGGCATTGACATATATGAGTTCAAATGTAAGGTTTTTTTCGCAATTTCATGGCTTGTGTCCAATAAAGCATATTTTGTATCTGATAATTTCCATGCAAATCAAATTCATCTTCTTACGGATGATCGCTTTAAACGGTTTGCCGATTTTTTTTCCATGGCTGAAAATACAAATGTTATCCAAATTAAAAAGGGTAAAATATTTAAAGATCAGACCAAATTTATTACCAAGTCAAATTTTCATACCATAAGGATTGAAAATCCCATTCTTGTCATGGCCAATGAAGTAGAACCGGTAAGAGAGGTTGAGGATCTTTTAAAAAAAATTGCTCAAAAATCAAATGATGAAATAATCAGCCTTGTAAAAGATAAAATTCTTGAAAAGACAAATATGGATTTTTCCAAAGATTACAATGATTATTTTAAAGAAGAAGAATCAAAGAAAAAAAGGATTGGAAGACCCTTATTTTTAAAACAAAAAGACAAAAGTGCAGGCGTCCTGCTGATTCACGGCTATATGGCAGCTCCTGAAGAGATGAAATCTTTTGCACAATATCTGCATAAAAAATCGTTCACCGTTTATGTGCCAAGGCTTAAAGGGCATGGGACAGCACCTGAAGATCTTGCTAAAACCAGTTATGATCAATGGATAGAATCTGTTGAGGAAGGCTTTGTTGTTTTAAAGCATACATGTAAGAAAATTATTGTCGGCGGTTTTTCAACGGGTGCAGGACTTGCTCTGGAATTATCCACAAGATTGGATGGTATCCAGGCTGTTTTTGCAGTTGCACCCCCAATGAAGCTTCAGGATTTAGGATCGTATTTTGTTCCGGCTATTGATGCCTGGAATGCCGTGTTAAAAAAGATTCATTTGGATACCATTGCAAAAGAGTTTATTGAAAATAATCCTGAAAATCCCCATATCAATTATTTAAGAAACCCTATTGCAGGTATTCATCAACTTGAAAAACTAATGGAGCAACTTGAGCCAAAGCTTAAAAATATTTATAAACCAGCCTTGGTTGTCCAGTCCAGAAAAGACCCTGTGGTGAATCCCAAGGGAACCCTTAAATTATTTGAACAGATAGGATCTGATATCAAAGAGTATTATATATTTGATTGTGAATGCCATGGGATTTTAATAGGGAAGGGTGCTAAAAGGATTTATAAAGCCATTGAAAATTTTATCAATCAATGGATTTAAGTTATTCCCGTAAAAAAACATGCTAACAGCTTCTTTCCATTACTATTTACCAACTATACATTATTGATAACCAACTATTATTACAAATGAATTTTGACTTTATTTTGCTATTTACTAATTTTGCCAACATTGGCATTTCTTGTAAATAGAGATTAATTCACTACGGATATAGATTTTGAACTGGTATTTATCAGATTTGGCAGTATTGCCATTTTTAATAAATAAGAAACAATTGACACTGGATTTTGATTCCACCTTAGTTTTTAACACTTTAATCTGCGGTTGGTCGCATATCTTGTAAATTTAAATGATATCCGACCGGATGAATTAAAAAAGCAGGCTCAATAATTCCGTATCAATATTTCTGCTATGGAGCGCGGCGGAATAGCCTTCAAGTGCAAGGCTTTGTTGGATGCTCCTTTTTATCCGACGATCAGCAAAACCACGTTTCCAAATATCTTGTCGCACCCGGTTCATTGGAACTTTATAGAAAAGAAAAAGCTTTGACAGAAACAGCTGCGTTGTTGGTATTAAGAAAAAAAGAATAGTTAAAATTCTGTCATTTTTTTGTTAAAAATAGGGGTTTATACCTATTTACAGGAGCAATTTTTTGTATTAGATAAACCTTGTTATAACAGAGCCTGTTAGTTTGCTTTTCATGTCGGGCATCTTCACTGTTGCTACAGACAAGCTACTTTAAATGAAGAACCTGGTTCGCCACTGGGTTTTTCGCTTTTTTTTTAATATTTGATAGCATTTAAACAAATTGTTATAGCAGGAATGCGTTTTCACCTGAGGTAATATTTAACTTGTTAAACCTTTTGACAGGAGGATTAAATGACTGAGAGTACAAGAACATCTGCGTTGGCAAGCCGACACCTTGCCCTGGGGTCTGACCTGGAAGACTGGAATGGAATGGGAACCGCCTGGAGCTACAGCAGCGATCCGTGTTATGAACATGACGCAGTCCGGAATGCTGCCGGTCTCTTTGATATGTCAGGATTAAAAAAAATTCATGTAAAAGGAAAGGATGCAGAAGCAGTTGTTGATTATATCATAACCCGGGACATGACCCAAATCGTCCCCGGCCAGTCTGCATACGGCCCCATTCTCACAGATGAGGGAATGATAGCCGATGATGCCATTATCGCAAATATGGGTGGGAACGAATATATCGTGGTTCATGGCGGTGGTTCCACCATGGAACTGCTGGAGGAAACCGCCAAAGGCAAGGATGTCACATGTGAGTTTGATGATGACCTCCACGATATTTCCCTGCAGGGGCCTAAAGCTCTTGAATTGCTGGATGCCCATACTCCCATGGATCTTTCGTCCCTGAAATATTTTCACCAGAAAAAAACCAAGTTATTCGGTCACTCCTGCATCATTTCCCGTACTGGTTACTCAGGAGAACGGGGATATGAAATTTTTGCTGTGGCAGACGTGGTTTGTGACCTCTGGGACAAGATCCTGGAACATGGAAAAGAGATTGGCGTTATGCCCTGTTCTTTTACAGCTCTGGACAAGGTCAGAATCGAAGCTGCCCTGCTTTTTTACGGATATGATATGAGCGAAGAAAACACTCCCTGGGAAGTGACACTGGGCTGGTCTGTCAGTGCCCGGAAGGGTGATTTTCGGGGCAAAGAGGCTGTACTCGCTGCCAAGGGCAGAGAGAAGGTAAACCTGGTCGGCATCTCAATTGACCATGATGATATGTTGGCCGGCGGCGAAAAATTGCTGCTGGATGGAAAAGAAGTCGGGTCGGTTCTCAGCCCGGGCTATTCTCACCGCATGAAAAAATCCCTGGCCCTGGTCCATGTCATCCCGGAAGCTGCCAAAGCAGGCACCAACCTGACAGTAAAGGGCGACGATGTTAATTACGCTGCC
>Ga0233441_1000225_pt1 | contig 74615 bp, 84 predicted proteins | sample SI_123_September_4_FD_182781 | JGI IMG/M metagenome (GOLD analysis project Ga0233441, IMG submission 182781) | Seawater microbial communities from Saanich Inlet, British Columbia, Canada - SI_123_September2016_135_MG | ecosystem: Environmental > Aquatic > Marine > Inlet | place: Canada: British...
TGGTCGTGGTGGAAGCATGTGGCTTGAAAATATCTTAAATGAAAAAAAGATAGATTATGGGATGAGAACAATTGATATTGGTGTTAGAGTTGAAACAGATGCACATGTTTTAGAACATCTTACATTAGGTGGAAATGGGGAAGATGATAAAATGTATGGGAGGGATGTTAAACTCTCATTTAGAAGACCTAATGGTGATTTGATAAGGACTTTTTGCGTATGTCCTAATGGTCAAGTTACTAGATTACATGAAAAAGATGAAGATAGATTTAATTTAGTTAATGGGGCATCTGATTCAGGATACTTGTCGCCTAATACAAATTTTGCTTTACTAATTTCTATGCCACTTAAAGAAAATGGCAAATCAAATGAATATGGGGAAAGAATAGCTCAACTTTACCATAATTTTGGATTGAATGACCTAACACTTCAAAGGCTAGGAGACTTAAAAGCCGAAAGAAGAAGTAGAGAAGATAGAATTCATGAATGGAGAATAAACCCTACATTAGAAGATGTAAATATAGGGGACATTACAGGGGCAATGCCTTATAGAATTATGAGGGGATTACTAGAGGGTATTGAAAGATTAAGTGCTCCTGGGCTCATGGAAGGATTAAATCAAGATAGTACACTATTATATGCACCTGAAATTAAATTCCATGGAATTAATATTAAAACTGATCAATATTTACAAACAACAATGCCTAATGTTTATGTTGCTGGAGATGGTTCTGGCACTAGTAGGGGAATTGGTGGAGCTGCAGCATCTGGTTTAGTAGCAGGAGAGGGTATTCTTAAACAGATTTATGACAAATAAAATGTCTGTTAAAATACATTCAAATATAATTGATGGAGATTCTTATGACATTGGTTATAAAGTTGTTACAACTGATATGAAATCTTTAGGTTTAAGAAAAAATCCAAATATTCTTGAGTTTAAATTAGATGAATGGTACATGCTAGATGATTCTAATGTTGAGGAAGGGAATGGTGACTGGGGTGGAATTTGGGTTGCGAGAACATTATCTAATGCAACAAAATTACAAAGTTATATGCATGATAAATATAATCAAGATACAAGATTGTTTAAGACTGCATTAGATGATATCCTTTTTGTCAATTCTTACAGGATAAAAACTAAAGGAGTTATGTTATTTGAAGAATTGTGATATTTGAACTTAATTAGTAAGCTTTATAAAGGGTTTCTGGTTCTTTTTAAATGCTGAGGCTAACAGAGATTGGTCCTCGGGAGGAAAAATAAATGGCAGATTTTAAATTAACAATAGCAGACCCAAAGACTGGGAAATGTATTCAAAGAGAATTAAAAGCACCTGAATCTAACACTTTAATGGGTAAAAAAATTAAAGATAAAGTAGAAGGTAGTTCTATAGGTTTAGAAGGTTATGAATTTGAATTTACTGGCGGTTCTGATAAAGGGGGATTTCCTATGAGATGGGATGTCCAAGGAACTTCAAGAAAAAAGATTTTAGCTATTCAAGGAGTAGGATTAAAAAAGAAAGCTAAAGGTATCAAACAAAGAAAGACTGTTGCTGGAAACACAATTAGCGAAACAACCGTTCAAGTTAACTTAAAGATTACAAAGACAGGTAAGGAAAAGTTATTTGGTGGAGATAAAAAAGCAGAAGGCGAAGCTCCTAAAGCAGAAGAAAAGAAAGAAGATGAAAAACCTGCTAAAGAGAAAAAAGCTGACGCACCAAAAGAAAAACCTAAAGCAGAAGGGGGAAAAGAAGAACCTGCTAAAGAAGAGAAAAAAGAATAAGATGCACGACGTTGAACAATATCATATGCCATACTTTGGAAATGTAACAATAGTTGATAGTTCTGATGATCCAAAGTTACATGGTGATTTTTATGCAAAAGTTGAAAAACTTGGTCTAATGGCAAGATATGGTGCTAATTTAACTGATGTTAAGATAAAACTTGCTCAGGAGATGAAGTCCCATCTTTCTAGAGAAAAAACAACACTAGAAACTAACCTAAAAGATATTGAACTGATTGATTCAGGTCTTCAATGTAGTATTGATAGTTTAGAAGGATATAAAATTTAAAAAAGATAAAAACATGGTTGAAAAAAAAACTACTAAAAAAACAACAAAAGAAAAGAGTTCTAAAGAAAAGGTAGTTCAACCAGAAATTACAATTGGATTATGTGGTCATGTAGATCATGGAAAAACAACACTTCTTGAGAAACTATCAGGTAAATGGGCTGATACCCATTCTGAAGAGATTAAAAGGGGTATTACAATAAGATTAGGTTATGCGGATACTACATTCTATAAATGTGAAAAATGTAAAAAGTTTGTTTCTAAAGACAAATGTGATTGTGGCGGCAAGGCTAAATTATTAAGAAAGATAAGTTTTGTTGATGCGCCAGGACATGAAAGTCTAATGGCTACAATGCTTTCAGGAGCTGCAATTATGGATGGTGCTGTTGTGATGGTGGCAGCTAATGAAAAATGCCCTCAACCTCAAACAATTGAACATATTATGGCCTTAGATATCATTGGAATTAAAAATGTAATTATTGTACAAAATAAAATTGATTTAGTAGATGAGAAACAGGCATTAGAAAACCATAAACAAATTAAGGAGTTCCTTAAAACTACACCTTACAAGAATGTCCCGATTATTCCAATTTCAGCTCAACATAATGTTAATATGGATGTTTTAATCCAATCTATTGAAGAAAACTTAAAGACCCCTGAACATGATTTGAAAAAAGATCCAATTATGTTTATTGCAAGAAGTTTTGATATCAATAAACCAGGTAATGATCCTGAAAATATGGTGGGTGGAATTTTAGGGGGAATATTAAGACAGGGTACACTAAAAAAGAATGATGAAATTGAAATTAAGCCAGGATTAGAATTTACAGAAAAAAATCAAAAAATTTGGAAGCCAATTAAAACTACTATAACTGGAATTATGTCCGGGGGTTCTGAAGTTAATGAAATCAAACCAGGAGGATCAATGGCAATACTCACTAGTTTAGATCCAAGCATTGTAAAGTCAGATTCATTAGGTGGTGCAATTGTAGGCCTCCCTGGAAAATTACCTGAAGTGGTTAATGAAATCAAATTAGATTTACATTTACTGGACAGGGTAGTTGGTGCAAAACAAGAACTCAAAGTTGAGCAAGTTAAATTAGGTGAAATGTTAATGCTTAATGTTAACTCATCTGCTACTGTTGGTGTGGTTCTTGCTTTAGGTAAGAATGAAGTAACACTAAAACTAAAAAGGCCGGTTTGTGCTGAGTCAGGTTCTAGAGTTACAATATCAAGATTAGTTGAACATAGATTTAGATTGATTGGTTATGGTATTTTGAAATAAATTATTCTCATGGCAAGACTAGAATTTGAAGAACTATCATTTGAAGAAAAAGATAAAGGAGTTAGAGTATTCTTTTTAGATAATTATTATTTTGATTTGAGTGAGAAGGAATTATCTTCTATTGGTAAATTTAAAATTGGGAAAAATTATATTGAATTTGATGCAACTGAGCAAAAAGCAGGAAATAAATTTAATAACTTAATTACATCCGGGTTTTCTCATCTTAAAAACAAGTTAGGTGGAAAGAATACCATTTATATTCATCAAAATATGGAAGTACCTTTAGTGGGTCTTAATTATTTTGGTATAGTTAATAGAGATACATCTTTAATTGAAGTTAAACCCTTAACAGGATGTAATTTTAATTGTATTTATTGTTCAATTGATGAAGGGATTAGTTCTACAAAACAAAATGACTTTGTTATTGAAAAAGATTACTTAGTTAAGGAAGTTAAGAAATTAATTGCATCAAAAGAATGTGATGACATTGAAGTTTATATAAATCCCCATGGAGAACCATTATTATACAAACCATTAGCTTCACTTATTTCAGATCTGAAGAAAATAAAAGAGATTAAAAGAATATCAATCTCTACAAATGGATTATTATTAACTAAAGAAAAGGTTGATGAATTAGTTAAGGCAGGTTTAGATAAAATTAATATTTCAATAAATTCAATAGATAGCTTAACTGCTAAAAAGATGGCAGGAGTTAATTATGATCCTTCCAATATTTTAGAGGTTTGTAAATATATATCTAAACAAAAAGTTGCTTTATTTATTGCACCAGTCTGGCTACCTAGTTTTAATGATGAAGAAATGCCTAAATTAATTGAACTCTGTAAAGATTTGGGTGCAAAATTATGCATACAAAACTTCCTAAATTATAAGTTTGGAAGAAATCCTGTAAAAGCATTGCCCATGGAGGATTTTTTTGATAAATTGAAAAAATTAGAGAAATGGCATGATGTTAAACTAATTGTAGATGCTTCTGATTTTAAGGTAGTAAATACTAAAAAATTGACTAAACCTTTCAAGAAAAATGATAAAGTTGATGCAAAAATACTGTTTAATGGCCGTTTAAAGGGTGAAAAGATAGCCTTTTCTGGTGATAGGCTTATATCCATACCAAATTGTGAAAAAAATGGTAAAACAAGGCTTAAAATCGTTAGATCTAAGCATAATGTATTTGTTGGAGTGGTTTGTTAACCATTTTATAACCTAAATTCTTATAAATTGATGATTTTTTCTTAATTTTATGATGATTGCATTAGATATGGATGAAGTTATTGCGGAATTGCTTAAAGCAACTAATTCATATTATAACAATAAACATGATACTAATTTTAAATTATCTGATTTTGATAATTATGATTGGTGGAATGTATGGAGGATATCAAAAGAGAAAGCTGTTGAAGAATTCTATTCATTTATGGAAAGCCCTCAGTCCAAGGAAATTAAACCAGTTGAAGGTGCTATAGATGCGATTAAAAAATTAAGGGGGCATCATGATTTAGTTATTATAACTTCGAGACAAGAGGAATTTAAAGATAATACACTTGAATGGGTTAAGATGTATATTCCAGGTTTAGAAGATAATATTTATTTTACTAATACTTTGAGTAAAATCTATACACCTACCAAGAAATCAGATATTGCATTGGAATTAGGAGTTGATATACTTATTGATGATCAACCCAAGTATATCCATGATTGTGTTGAAAAAGGAATTAAGGGGCTATTATATGATGCCCCATGGAATCAAACTGTTTTGCCTAATAAGAACATAATAAGGGTTTATTCATGGGATGATGTCTTAAATGAATTAGATATTTCTTAATAAAAAAACAACTTTCCTCAAGCATAAATCTTTCTAATCGAAAGATTTATATATTATCATAGTTATGTTAATTATTATCATCATTAGGATAAAATGTCATTACTAGAATTTATAAAGGAAAATGAAAATGCAAGACTAATCTTTGGTCAAAAAGAGATTGAAATAATTAAAAAACAATTAAATAATGTTAATTTAAAGCCCTCTGAAAAGACAAGATTATCAAGAGATATAAGAAAAAAATTAGAAGTGATTAAAAAACTTTCTGAGTTTGAATCTGAGTTTGAATTAAAGAAAGGGGCAGATATTAAATTTATGATTAAAGAAGCAAAAGATATTATTCTTCAAAGTAATTTTGCACCAAAAATAAAAAGAATATTCTTATTTGGTAGTGCTGCTAAAAATGATATGTCGTTTAGATCAGACATAGATATAGGTGTAGAATTTAATGAAATTAATCTAAAAGAAGCAACACAATTTCGCGTTTATGTTTCTGGAAAAGTTTCTGATAGGGTAGATATACAAGTTTTAAACATACTTCCAGCAAAAATTAAAGAAACCATTATAAATAATAATAAAGTCCTATATACCCATGAATAGAATAAAAGATAAAATAAACGAAATTGAGGGTTATTTGGATGACCTTGAAACTATTTTACCTAAAAATTTTGAAGAATATGAATCTAATCTCGAAAAAAGATTGGCTTGTGAGAGATCTTTTGAAAGAATTATTGAATCATTAGTAGATTTAGCTTATATCTTTATCAGCTTTAAAAGATTTCCAAAACCAACTGAAGAAAAAAGATGTTTTCAAATGTTATTTGGAAAAGATATAATTCCTGAAGAATTATTTAAGAGATTAGAAGATGCAAAAGGTATGAGAAATATTCTTGCACATGAATACGGATCTATTGATGATGAAATGGTTTTTGATGCTGTAATTAATGAAATTAAAGAAGATGCTGAACAATTCATCAAATATATTAAAAAAGAAATTTCTTAATTAGTACTCAAACATATAGGTTAGAAACGATATATTTATATAGTAGAATTCGATTTAATTAGATAGAGGGGTGAAGAGGTTTAGTATCAATGAAGAAATTACTTATTTTTACTCTGGTATTGATTCTTTTATCTAGTTTTGTTTGTGCTTCTAATGAAGGTTTAGAGATAAATGAAGTTACTGTTTATTTAAATGGTGAAAAGGGAGGCACATTAAGAGAAAACTCCCGGTTTGATGAAATTGTAGAACCAGGGGATAAATTAGAGTTTGAAATAGAACTAGAAAATACTTTTAGAGAAGAGATAGATATTGAAGATATTGAAATAATTATTAAAATTGAAAACATCAAAGAAGGGGAAAATATTACAAAAGATATTTCTAAATTTGATTTAAATGATGGAAACAGTAAGCTAAAAAGTATCAAAATAGAAATCCCTGATGATGCTGATGAAATTGTTAAAACTGTTGAATTGAGTGTGAGAGGAATTGATGAGAATGGAACAGTTCATAAAATTGAATGGAATTTTGAAATAAATGTTAATGATGTAAAACATGATATAAGTATTTATACCACTAAAATAAAACCTGATGTGATTGAATGTAGTGGAACTGTTGAAGTAATGGTATGGATGGAAAATAGCGGTTCATATGATGAGGAAGATGTTGTTTTAATTGTGGAAAATGATGAACTTGGCGTTTATAAAAAATATCCAAGTATTGAAATTGATGAAGGGGAAAAATACGCTAAAAGCGCACTTTTAGAACTCCAAAATATTAGTCAAAGTGATTATTATCTATTAAATCTAAAAACATATTATAAAGATGAATATTTAGATGATATTGGAGAAGTTGGATTAACTGTTCATAAATGTAAAGAAGAACTAATTGAGATTGAAACTCCTGATTTACCTAATGAATCAACAGAAGAAGTAGTTTTATCTGAAGTGGGAGATTATAATCCACAAAAAATAAATCCCAATAAGTCAAGTTCTATATTTATGGGTTTATTAGTTGGACTTCTTGTATTGATAATTATTATATTCATAATAGTATTTGCATTAAGTAGATTGTGATTCTTATAAGTTATTTTCCCCAAGTAAAAAAATAATTATTATGTTCTATGATATTATGGTACCATTTGCCATGGACTGCCAGAAAGTATATAAATAAGTAAATCTTCTTAGTATTATGATAAAAAGAGAAATTAACTGATAGTCCGATACCCCTACAATATTGAGGTAAAGTTAAAGATATAGAATTTAAAAAACTTCAAATGTCTCCAATTTGAGTACAATTGAAATTAAAAGGAATAAAAATATGACTAAAGATTTAGTAATAAGAAATAGTACTGCAGAATTCTTAATATTTACAGCTCAATCTCAAGAGGAATCTATAGAAGTAAAATATGCTGATGAAACTGTATGGTTAAGTCAAAAAATGATTGCTAAACTTTTTGATAAAGGAAGGAGCACAATAACTGAACACTTAACTGAGGTGTTTAAAACAGGGGAAATAGATGAAAAATCAGCTTGTCGGAATTTCCGACATACTGCAAATGATGGTAAAACCTATGACACAAAGTTCTACAATTTAGATGTTATCATTTCTGTAGGTTATAGGGTAAATTCGAAGAGGGCAACACAATTTAGGGGTTGGGCAACAAGAGTTTTGAAACAATTTGCCTTAAAAGGATATGTTTTAGATAAAAAAAGGCTCGAGAATGGGGCTTTTTTGAATGAAAACTATTTCGACGAATTATTAGCAGAAATTAGAGAAATCAGACTTAGTGAAAGGAATTTCTATCAAAAGATTACTGATATTTATGCAACAAGTTTAGATTATGACAAAGATGATAAAACAACTAAAGTTTTTTTTAAGAAAGTTCAAAACAAACTACATTACGCTATTCATCAACATACTGCTCCTGAATTAATTATTAAAAGAGCTGATGCAAAAAAAGAGCATATGGGCTTAACATCATGGAAACATTCTCCCGAAGGAAAGATAATCAAAACGGATGTTTCAATTGCTAAAAATTATCTTAAAAAAGAAGAATTGGAATCTTTAGGAAGAATTGTTTCAGCATATCTTGATTTAGCAGAAGAAAGAGCCAAAAGAAAAATTCCTATGACTATGGGGGACTGGGCAAAGAGGCTAGACGCATTCTTAGAGTTTGATGAAAGAGATATTTTGAAGGATGCAGGAAAAATAACTCAAAAAATTGCTAAGGAATTTGCTGAGTTGGAGTTTGAAGAATATAGGATTACTCAAGATAAGTTATTTGAATCAGATTTTGATAAGTTAGTAAAAAAAACAGATCATATTGTTGACGCTAACAAAAAGGTTAAAAAATTAAAATAAGTGCTAAAAATAGACTAAATATTATTTAAATAATTTTTTAATAAAAAAATAAAAAAATAAAGGCTTATTCAGCCTTATGCAACAACTTCTTCTTCAACTGCTGGTACGCCAACACTGATATCAGTCATACTTGTTCCTGTTATAACAACTTCGTCTCCGCTTAAAGCGTAGTCTGCGCTGTTTGCAAGAACAATGCCTGCTCTTTGTGTGTCGTCTGCTTCCCAACCTGCTACGATAACTGCAACAGTTCCGTCAGCTTGTTCAACTAATTTGATCAAACCAGCGTTTTCTTGGATTCCAGATTCTGCACCGTATGATGGATATGTTTTTCCCATCAATGCTGCTGTAGCTCTGTTAATAGCCGGACCACCTACAACAATAATGTTTTGTGTTGTATATGAAGCTAAGCTTGTATCTAATACAGCTGCGCCAACTTCGATTTTACCAGCTACTGAACCTTCACTACCTGCCATGGTTGTTACTTGGGATGCTTTTGAACCAACATAAACGTCAGCGTATGTTTCTTCACCAGGGTATGTAATTTCGATATTATACTGGTCAGAAACTTTATCTTCTGTTATTTTTGAAGATACTTCTGATTCCACATAACCTACATAAACTTTTGTGTCATCAACTGAATACGTTTTTGCATTTGACAAGTTAGTTTTTGCAACTAAAGTTACATGAGCTTCGTTGTCGCTGTTAAAAGTTGCATTTAGCTTATAACCAACTCCACTTCCAATATTTTCATCTCTGTCTTCTTCTGTAACTATAAATCCAAAAGATGAGGCATAACATGCTGTTCCTGTATCGGTTGAATTTACCATTGTTACAATTCTAACTTCACCATCTAAAATACCCTCATTAGCATATGCACAACTTGTAGTGTTTGCTGCCGCTACAGGTAAAGATCCAGATACATTAGTGGTTGTATTTAATTGGGTTATGTTTATGTAAGGTAATTGTATTTTTAACCCTTCTGCTGTGACTAACATCCCTTCCACACATGATGAATCTGTTATTTGGAAAGATGCATTACTAGCAGATTGACTGATGTTAGAAATTAATACTTCCATATCTGCTATATCGAAAGTTTTATTTTCTTTCTTATTTTCAGCAACAACTTGTCCTGAATAGTCTTTAACAGTAACTCCATCTGTATCGTGTACTTTAGTTAATTCAAGTACTGCTGTTTCTGCCTCTTTACCATTAATCTTTGTAACTACAAAATATTCATCTGTATCCATATCCACTGTAAAACTATCTGTACATGTCTGGGTAATTAATTGTTTTGTAGCTGAACCACCTGTAAAATTAAAAGCACCATCATTGTTTGCATCATACAATATATCTAATGTTACATCATAGTCTTTTAATGGTGCGCTGATTACAACAGTATCATCTCCACTAGGACCAATTTCGATTTGTTCTTCTTGTCCTTTATAAAATCCATCCATGTAGAATTTAACAGATTCTAATCCTGGCATTGATACTGAATTACCATCTTCTGTGATGAATAAATCATCCTCTGCATTCCATTGTAGACCAATTTTTTCTAACTGAAATTGAGTTCCAGAAGCAGATGTATTTACTACATGTACATCTAAATTACTAACATCTTCGTTATCAATTTCAAGCTCTTGACCATGTTGTAATACGATTTTTTTAGCTCCTAAATAGAACTCAACCATATCTTGTGTTACGTCTCCAGCTTCGTTAGGTAAAATTTCTCTTACGCCCATAAGAACACCATCAGCTAATTCATAGATGTTACCAGTTACCATTGAATCAGTAACTTCACCATTAACTTTAAACTTAACTGCAGGTGCAGTTGAAGAATCTGTAATGATTAATGCAGTTACTTCATATTCTTTTCCATCAATAGTGTATGTAGCGGTTTCGCCTTCTTCAAGAGTAGGTTTTAAAGCTCCCCTCATAAGATCTAATCTTATATCACTACCATCTGATCCGATGATGTCAAAAGTTTCACCTAAGATTTCTATTTGCCTATCTTCAAAATCAACCATAGCATCTGATGTTAGTGTTGATTTTGCAGTTTTGGTAAATGTTAATGAGTAATTCATAACCACTTGGTTTCTAGGTATTTTTATACCAACTACTGGTTTCTCATCTTCATAATCCTTATCTGCAAAAAATTGAAGCTTGGTAGATGTTGATTTGTTAATATCAACTTCTTGTTCATAGTCATATGATGACCCAGTTGCAAGTGATAAAGAACCATCTGCTAATACAATTGGTAATTGTGTGTCAGAAAGTTTAGTTCTTATTGTACTAAACATTTCACCAAGATTCATCTTATCAGAAGTTTTTGCAAACTGATATACATCACCAACTGTTTCTGTTACTGCTGCTGTTCCTGTTGCTCCTGAAACTGCAACTGCTTGTAATGAACTAATAACATCCATTGCACCAAGCATATCTTGTGTGTCTCCGTCAGCTCCGATTACAATTAAGCCGTCGAATTTTCCGTCCTTGATAAACATTGGACTTGGGTATTCACTTAGGTCTGCTGCCATAGCACCTAAGACTGTTGCTCCGAGCATTGTAGCTCCTGTTGTTAATGCAACAACTCTTTTTATTGTTTTTTTCATATTCATAGCTTAACACCTCCGTGTTTCAAGTTTGTTTTAACTGCGAACAAACTTTGCTATTGTGGAAAACATAATGTTTTCCTCTTTTTTGTTGTGTTCTACTGAACACATTATGGTTACACATCGCGAATGCGTATCCATTTAAATATTAGGCCTTATCAAACCAAACATGTCATTTCTAAATATATATTTAGGGAACATATATTCAGATTGAATACATATTCAAGTTCGACTTCAGCATAATAGAGCATCTGCTCTATTACCCCTAATACTATTGCTATTAATGGTCCTAAACCTTTTATAAAGCTTTCGCAATTAGGTAAAAACCTATTAGGGTAAAATATGAACAAATGCCTTAAACGCCTGAAAACAGGCATTACAGGTATTTGTTACTCAAAAATAGTATGCTTTTTTTACTTTAAAACTTAGCTGTTTTTTGATGATTTTTTATAGTTTTTTTATTTTTTATAGACGAGAAGAATAGACTTATCGTCGGTAAAAAATTGATCAAAATTAGCATATTATTACAATTAGACTAATTATAATAGTAAATATAATGGGATATGTGATTCACACCAGCTGCAAAGTCAGCCTGGCATGCTGGGAAATCAAAGATTTCCGGCATCCTGAAAATTTTATGAATTTTCATGACCTTAACCAAGTTAGACCTTCTCACTTTGTTCGAAGTCTAACGAACTTTAAAAATATAATAAAATGAATATAATGCGAGGAGGAGGATTTGAACCCCCGTAAGCACTAAGCTAATAGGTGACTTACGCAATAAAGCGACCTAAGCTTGGATTTAATCTAAAAGTTGATTAGAGTAATCTATCCCGTTTGACCGCTCCGGCATCCTCGCACTGAATCTTAAGGAAATCCTAACCAACTTCTCTTTATTTTGGAAAGGGAAAGTGTTTAAAAAGTTATCTATTTCTTTTTTTCTTAGTCTTATACCATAAAATTCTTTTGAATATTTCTTATTGATCCATGAATCTAAGGAATGTCCCATATTAAATTCAAATAATAAATCACTAACTTCAGAATTTAACCGTTTACTTGCAGTGGTAAAACCTAATGTTCCTCCTCTAAAACCCCCATCAGTATCAAAGTAACCTGCTAAGAAGTATTTCTTTATTTCTAACGATGCCTTCTTAATTTTTTCTGGTACAAAAACAATTGAACTTTTTTTACCCTTGGGAATTCCCATATCTTTATAGAAAAAATAAAATAAGCTTTTATTTCTAATAGCAATAGATAACCTAGGTTGACGATTTCCACGCTGAAGAGGTATTGTGGGTTGAGAGCGAGTATAGATTATCTTTTTAATTAACTTATCTAAATAAATAAGATATGCCCTATCCGAAAGATCAATCACAATCCTATAATCTGGGGAAGGTTTTAATTTAGATTTAACATAATTAGATAAGTTACCATCACCTATAATTACAGCAGTTAGATATGCAGTTTGTGGTGTTAATTCAATCTTGTTTATTTTTTTAATATTCATTTCATCAAATGTTTGTTTAAACTATGTAAATGATTTTAGTTTATATAATTTGGGCGTCCGTGGCAAATGGTAAACAAAATTATAATTTGGTAATTCAAATGAAACATAATAAGAATATTAAAAATGGAGATTTATGGTAAATTAGAAACGCAAACATTATAAATGATTAATATTTACATTAATAAAAAGGTGAAACAAAAATATGATTATTGAGTTCATTGTTCTGTTTATATTATTAGTGTTATCAGGATTCTTTTCTGGAACTGAAACTGCGTATATGGCATTAACACACATACAGATAAAGAAATTAGAAGAGAAAGATAAAAAAAAGGCTTCTATTGTAAAAGAATTAAAAGAGAAAAGCCATAAATTAATTACGACCATATTAATATGTAATAATTTAGTAAATATATCTGCGTCTGCTTTAGCCACTTATTTAACAATAGTGTTGTTTGGTTCTAATTTTATTGGTGCTACAACAGGTATATTAACATTAGTTATCCTTATTTTTGGAGAAGTTACACCTAAAAAAATCGCCCTTGATAATAATGGATTTATTTGTTTACATACTGCAAGATTTTTAACATATGTTATGATGATCTTAACCCCTATAGTGTGGATTATTGATAAACTAAGTTATAAAATAATTTGTATATTCTGTAAAGATGAAAAGAAAATAAAAAAAATCACCGAAGAAGATATAATCAGTGCAGTCGAAATTGGAGAAGAGATAGGGGAATTAGAACCTCATGAAAAAAGGATGATCCATAATATATTCAGATTTAATGATATTGAAGTAGAGGATATCATGGTACATAGAACTGATATGTTTAGTTTAGAAGAAAATACTAAGGTCAAAGATGCAATTAAACTTTTAAGTCAACATGGGTATTCTAGGATTCCAGTATATAAGAATCACCAAGATAAGATTACAGGAGTTTTATTGCTTAAAAAAATGATTCCCTATATTAATAGTAAAAAGATTAATACCAAAATTAAAGAATTAATGATTAAACCCATATTTGTACCAGAAACAAGAAAAATAGACGATATGTTAAAAGACTTTAAAAGAGAAAAGACACATATTGCAATTGTAGTTGATGAAAAAGGAGGGGTTTCAGGTATTGTTACAATTGAAGATGTACTAGAAGAAATTGTTGGAGAAATTTATGATGAAACTGATAAAGTTCATAAAAAAATAAATAGACTCAATAAAAATACTTATATCTTAGACGGTGATGTAGAAATTGAAACTATCAATAAAAGACTCAAATTAAAACTCTCAACTGAAGAAAACTTTGAAGTGTTATCAGGTTATATTCTTCGTAAAACCGGTGAGATGCCCAAAGTAGGGAAGGAGATTAGATTGAATAAAGGCAAATTTATAATTGAGTCTGTACAAAATAATAGAATTGAATTGGTTAAGTTTATTAAAAAATAAAAAAAATTTGATTTTATCGAATTTTCTAACTTAAAATTTATGATCTGTGTACAGTTAATTTTAAATAAAAAAAATTATTTCTTTTTGTTCCAGGTAAATATTCTCATTCTTTTAGATTTACCATAACCGCAACTTGAACATACTTTATGAGAGGCGTGATAAGTTCTTTTACCACATCTCCTACACATTATGTGGACTTTTTTTCCACTTCTCTTTCCCATTGATGCTGTTCCTTTTGACATTTTAATTTACCTTATGCTGGTGATATTAATACGATTGTATCTCCTCTGATGAATACTGTACCTAACTTTCTTGTTACTTCTCCTGCAACCATTTCTTCAGCTTCATCTAATACAACATTAATATGAATATCGAATGCGTTTAATGTTCCAACAAGTTCAATTCTTTGCTCGATAGTTTCTACTGTACCATCTTCTTTCTTAACTTGTTTTCTCTTTGCGCCTTTTAATTGTAATACAACTCTTTTTCCCCTTGCTTTATTCAAAGCATCTAGTGGTCTTGACATTTGTTCCATTTTCTTCTTGCACCTCAAAATAAAATAATATAACTTAAGAAATTTGTGTCTCTTTATAAATGTTTATGTTTAGAACTGAAAAATTTGAATTTTATAAAAATAAAAACTCAAAGAAGAAAGTTCAACAGGGGAGAAGAATTATAATCTCCTTTGAGTTAATATCATTATGTAAATATGTAAACTTAGCTAGTATTTAAATGTTTCGTTTTTGTTGTTACTTAATGGTTGTAACATAACTGATAAACAAAAATCTAAAAATATAATTAATAAAAAATAAATTTATTTTTTGGGGTATTCGGAAAATCTTTTATTTTCCGAAACCTTTTTAAACCATTCAAAATTCCTTAGTTGCATGGTAGTTACACACAGAAGATCATTGAGAAGTCCTAGAGGAGGAAGAATTCGTTCTGCTAGGAGTAAAAGACTTTTTGAAAAAGGTTCAGAACCTACTTTAACTAAAGTTGGAGAAACAAAAAAAGGTACAGTTAGAGGACGTGGTACTACTAAAAAAGCAAAAGTCTATACAACAGATATTGCAAATGTTCTAGATCCTAAAACTAAAAAATATTCAAAAGCTAAAATTAAAGCTGTTCTTGAAAATCCTGCTAACAGACACTTTATCAGACGAAATATTATGACTAAAGGGGCTGTTATTGATACAGAAAAAGGTAAAGCAAAGATCACATCAAGACCTGGTCAAGACGGAACTGTTAATGCTGTTTTAGTTGCTTAAGAAATTCTTTAAAGTTAAATTTATTATTGGGAAATGTAAAATTTATTTTTTGTAGGTATATAAGTTAAAGTTTTAGGTGATGAAAATTTAGGCAAATATTCATCTTGAAATCTTAATTCCGCTTTAGCTATTTTTATACTATTGTTTTCCAAATTTTTTATAATTCTTAAAAGTGATTTTTTGTCACCTGAATTAATATGAGCTTCTGCATCTTTTGGATTCAAACCATATTTAGATGATTCATCTATGAGCCTTTCTACAACTCCCCCTGCAGTAAATAAAGTTACCCCTCTTCTAATAAGATTAGGTCTTAAATAAGGTAAAGCATGAGCCATAATAGCTTCTTCCCCCCAATCTAGAACAACTGCAGAACATCCCAGAAACCCCTCAGATGTTAAAGCACCACTATGATATGTTATCCCACTTACGATCCGAGCGTTTGAATCATTTATTAATTTTTCATCTTGTTTTTTTTGATAATCAGCTACACCTATTAAAGTTCCAGCTAATACCAATCCAACTATTCCAGAAATTAGACCAGTTCTTTTTGTCATAAAATTAGTTATGTAATTTACCATCTTAAAACTAGCTAAATTTATACATTTATAAATCTTCCTATTTGTTACTACTATAAAGTTATTACAATAGAAAGATTTAAATAGTAGTAGTATCTGTCTATATTATGCAGCAAAAAAAATATACTCCTGAAATGTATGACAAAGATTTAGAATTTGTACAGGCTGTAGAAGCTTCTAGTGCATATGATTATTTAGGAAAAACTGATGATACTAGTCATATTTTAACTGAAAAAATAGATTTATTATATCAAAAAGGTTATAGAAATTTATGGGCCCAAGGTAGTAAGATGCCAATTGAAAAATGTAGCCCTTGGAAGATAAGCACTGTATTAAAAGATACTTATGAAAGAACATTAAGAAAAGTCCAGGATTATAATGATAATAAAGTACCCCAGTCTAATGATGGGAAATTAGAAGAAAAAATCTGGCAAGATGAAAAAAATAATGTAACATTTGATCAACATCTCTTAGCATTAGATGGTTATTGGGGACAAATAAGGATGGCTCATGGTAAAAAGGTTATGCAAGAACAAATGCAACTTGAATTGGAGTTATATCACAATGTCTAAACAAATAACAGATTATGAAGTTGAAAAAGCAATGTGTCATTTTCTATATATGAATCTTGTTGCAGATAATAAACAAGAAATAAAGGAAGGATTAAGAGGGGTTGTTGATGGAAGAGAAATTATAATTATTAATCCAGTTAAAACTAGATTAAGGTATTCTTTAGATGATAAGGTTAAAGAGAATAGTTCACATGGTGTGGCTACTGCTTTTGTATTACCTAAATCGAGCTCAAGTTATGATGGGAATTATTTAAGAGAACCTACAATTAAAGATAAGTTTTCACAAGGTGGAATTAAAAGGTGGCATAATAGCGTGGATTTAACCACTGCTGAAAGATATTTGATTGATACATTTGGAAACAGTGTATCTTATTTTAACCCTGTAAATAGACAAATGGACCATTTAAAATTTAAAAGACATCCTGAATGGTTTATTGCAGCTAAATGCGGTGTTGGTCTAGTTCCAGACTATGATTGTAAATTATTAGATGAAGTTGAAAGATTAAGAGAAACACATGGTAAGGGACATATTGCAGAAAATATGCATATGAGGGATGTTATCAGATATGGTGCATTAAAAAATGTTAAAGACCATATTGAAAGAATTAGAGAGAAATTATGCGATAAATCTAGATTACCTATAAAGGGATTATTTGGTGTTGAAGTGTATAGAGCTAAAAATGGAATCTTAGCTGCAAAATTAGTACCTTATGAACCTGAATTAAAACAAGGTGAATTATTCTAAAAACGTTAATTTTATAAACAGTTCACTTATCCTAAATATACTAGTAAAGGTGGTTTATAACATGGGAAGAATAAAAACACAACAAATCAAAAGAACAAGTTTACAGTTAATGAAAGATCATGGTAGTGAGTTTGATACAGACTTTAATAAAAATAAAGAGAAAGTATCAGAGTTTGCAATAATCAAATCAAAGAAATTAAGAAATGTTATTGCTGGTTATGTTACAAGATTAGCTAAAGTTAAAGAATAATCTTAGTTTAATCTAAACGAAGTGAAACCATGGCGAATGATAACACTATTTTTATTGATTATCTTAATTTGAGGACACCCATATTTGTAGGATGTTTGATTAAAAAATAGGTGACAAGATGGACCCCTCAAAAGAACTTGAAGTTTATAAAATCGAACAAAGTTTTCTTAGAAGAGTTTGGCGTTATGTTAAAGAAAGTTTTAGATTTCTTAGGTTTTAGATATTGATTGAATTTTCTCGTTAATTTTATAAACTAAGTAATTTTATTCATATTTAATTGGGCCTATAGTATAGCCTGGACAGTACGCCCGGCTTCGGCTTTACAAAAAAGTAAAGAAGATACCGGAGGACGCGGGTTCGAATCCTGCTAGGCCCATTTTATGAAATTAAAAGAAGTTTGTTATAAATTAGGTATGACAGAAGAACGAGAGAGAAATATTTCTGAAGTGATTCATGATTGTTTTAAAGTTATAAGAAAAGAAACCCATAGAAGTGAATATGTGCCTTCTTCAGTTGCACAAGAACATTGGGTTATTTTTAATGATCAAAAGCATACAATTAAAACAATCAATGATGGGTGGTATGAGTCTTTTAAAGAAGGGGATTTAGTTGATTTGGATTATAGGGTCATTATGACTAATGTTTTGGATTATCTTCCCCCCCATTTTGATAAAAAGATGGTTGTTAGAGTTGAGAAAGTTTATAGAGTAGATAGAGCTAAAAAACACCACTCAGAGAATTCTAATTTACTTTAAAGTAGTAACAGTAGAAAGATTTATAAGTGAATTCCCTTTATAAATTATAGAGTAAATTGAATTTTATGTTAAAATGGTAGAACCTGGACTACAAGGACAAGGATTTGGAGGGATTGACGGAGTTTGTGCAGGATTTACTTGGTGCTTTAAATTAATAGATCAATATGGTGGCATAGAGAAAGTATTGCAAGATTATGGCAATAATATGAAGGATAAAAAACCTGGGAATTTTAATATTGATGATATTGTTGCTTTTGTTCTAAGTCATGGACATTTTGATCATATGGGTAATATTGATTTATTAGCTGCAGGAGGATACAAAGGCAAATGTTATACTCATGCAGCGTCTAAAGAATTAACAAAAATACAACTTTTAGGCAATATAAGTTATGATAATTGGAAGCATAAAAATCGTGGAGGAGATAAACCTAGTTTAACATATAAACAAGCAAAAGCGTTTATAGATAATCAATTTGTAGAGGGAATTGGTTATGGGCAACAATTGAATCTTAGCGATAATATTAAAGTAACCCTTTATGATGCGGGTCACATTATTGGTTCTTCCCAAGTTTTATATGAAATAAATGTTAATGGTGAGACTGTTAAAATATTAACTGCAATTGATTTAGGAAGAAGTGATTGTGATGTTCCAATAATTAGAGAACCATTTATTGATTTTCCAGATGATATAGACTTTGCATTTATTGAATCTACTTATGGTGCACATCAACATAAAAACAGACAAGAAACAAGAGAAGAGCTATGCGGTTATACTCAAAAGTTAATTAAGGATAATAGGAGAGGAATTATAAGTGCTTTTTCAACTGGAAGAACTGCATCTGTTTTGAGTGATTTATATTGGGGTTTTGAACAAGGAATGTTTCCAGAAGATTTTAGAATATTCTTAGACAGTCCAGGAGCAGCGCAACAGATTCCATTAGTCAAAAGGCATGAAGACTGTTGGGATGATATGACTCTTGCAGCTATGAAAGGCAAATATCATATTTTTAAATTTCCAAATTTGAAAATTATAAGAACTAAAAAAGAGTCTGATGCTTTGGATAAACTAACCAGAGAAAGTGATGCACCATATGTTATAATTTCTGCATCTGGCATGGGGAGTATGGGGAGAATTGTTAAACATATCAAAAGCCACATAAGTCACGATGATGTGGATTATTTTATAACTGGATATCAAGCACCAGGAACAAATGGTTGGCAATTAGAGCGTGGTACTGACTCATTAAAAATAGACGGCAAAGAAGTTCCAGTTAGTGCTAATGTAATAAGATTAAGAGGGTATGGTGCTCATGCCGATGGAAAGGGTTGTGTTAAACATATTGTAGATTATGTTAAGCCAAGTAAAGGAGTTATTGTTGCCCATGGTGATAAAAAACAAAACGATTGGATGCTTGAAAATTTAGTTAAAGCATTTGATAAGAAAAATCAATCGGTTCCAGTGGAGATTGCAAGGATGGGAACAACTTATGGATTTAATCCAAACGGACTAGAAGTTTTAACAAAATAAGGTTAAATAAAAATGACATTAATAAAAATAGACGATATAACACAAAAAGAATTAGCAGGAATATGCGATCATACTTTTTTAAAAAGACCCGAATCATATACTGCGCAGGCAAAAGAAGAGGGCAAAAGTTCAATTGCGTTATTTAGACAATCATTTGATGAATTTTTAGAGGAAACTGTTAAGATGGAAGTAAAGCCTTACGCTATATGTGTTAGACCAGAAGAAGTTGGAAATGTTGCAACATATCTTAATGAAAATGGCGGAAAAGATATTAAGATTGCTTCTGTTGTTGGTTTTCCAGATGGAACGTGCGAAACAGAATTAAAGGTTAGAGAAACCAGATACGCAATAAAGCATGGTGCTGTTGAGATTGACATGGTTCTAAATTATGATAAATTTAAAGCACAAGATTTTAAATATGTTGAAAATGATATTAAAGCAGTTACTGAAGTTGCACATGAAGGTAATGCTTTAGTAAAAATTATCTTAGAAACATCTGAATTAGACACGGAACAAATACAAAGGGCATGTTGGTATGCTAACTTATGTGATGTAGATTTTGTAAAGACTTCAACTGGTTTTTCTGTAACTGGTGCAAATGCCGAAGATTTAAAAGTAATGAGAGAAATTTTCAAAGGAGGGGTTAAAATGTCTGGAGGGGTTAAACCTGAAAATTTCAAGGCACTTCTTTATGCAGTTTCTGGAAAAGATGATGGCTATATTGACATAGACCCTAAGCTAGTAAGGATTGGTGAGAGTGGTTTGTTGAAAGGGGAAGATTCATACTAAATATTATCCAAAACTTTTTATACTAATTGAAAGGTATTTAAAAATATGAAACAAAAATCAAATAGGGTACCGAGTTTAAAGAATTTCTTGATTGAATCAAAAGAGTATAATCCTCATGCAGATTTTGAACTAATTGAAAAAGCGTTTACTTTATCTAAAAATGCACATAAGGGAGAGAAAAGAGCCTCTGGAAAACCTTATTTTATCCACCCCATACAAGTCTCAAGATTACTGATGGAATTGAATGCTGATTCTGCAAGTATATGTGCTGCTTTATTACATGATGTATTAGAAAATACAATGATGACTTATGATAAATTAAGTAAAGAATTAAACAAGGAGATTGCAGACTTGGTTGAAGGATTAACCAACATTGACAAATTTAAATTTGAAAGTAGAGAAGAATATACAAATGAGAATATAAGGAAAGTCTTATTAGCATCTTCAAAAGACATCAGAGTTATTTTAATTAAATTAACAGATAGATTACATAATATGAGGACTTTAAAATATGTTCCAAAGGAAAAACAAAAAAGAATAGCCAAGGTTACATTAGATATTTTTGCACCTATCGCAGAAAAATTAGGACTTTGGACGGTAAAAGGTGAATTAGAAGACCTATCATTAAGATATTTAGAACCTAAGATATACCAATCATTAAAGAATAAAATTGGTGAGAAAAGAGAGGATAGAGAGAAAAAAACACAGGAGATTGTATCCTCTATTCAGACAGAACTTGATAAGAATAAGATTAAAGCTAAGGTGTTTGGAAGAGCTAAATATTTCTATAGTATATATCGAAAAATGAAGAGGAAAGATAAAAGTTTTGAAGAAATTTTTGATTTAATAGGTATAAGAATCATCACTTCTAATGAAGATGAGTGTTATGCGACCCTCAATATAATCCATAATTTGTGGCCACATAAAAAAATCAGATTTAAAGATTATATAAAATATCCAAAAGATAATGGATATCAATCAATCCATACTACTGTTTATGGGCCTTATAATAAAATTCTAGAAATCCAAGTAAGGGGTTTAAAAATGCATTATGAAGCGGAAGGTGGTTTTGCAGCCCATTGGAAATATGCTGGAACTGAAAGAGATAAGGAGTTTGATCAAAAAATAGAATGGTTTAAACAAGCAATTGAGTGGAGAAGATTTTCAAAAAATGCAGGAGAATTTATTGAAAACTTAAAATTAGATTTCTATGAAAATGAAATTGTGGTATTAACTCCAAAAGGGGAACCAATCTCACTTAAGGAAGATTCTACCCCATTAGATTTTGCATATGAAGTTCATACCTCTATTGGAAATCATTGTGCTGGTGCAACTGTTAATGGGCGGGCAGTCTCATTAGATTATAAATTAAAATCTGGACAAATTGTTAACATAACTACAAAGGAAAAAGCTAAACCCTCTAGGGCATGGTTAAATATTGTAAATACCAATAGGGCGAGATCTAAGATAAGACACGCCCTAGGACTCACCCAAGGACCAAAAGTAAACAAATTTTTAGTTAGCCTATCTAAGATAGAAAATAAAGTGCAAGTAAAGGATCCTTCAATCGAAGGTAGAATAAAAATATCTAGATGTTGCGATCCTAAACTAAATGAACCTATTATGGGATTTTATAATAAAGAAAAGAAAATTATTACAGTTCATAGAATTGATTGCCCTCAGATATCTATTTTTGATAAGGCGTCTAGAGTAGATGTGTTTTGGAAGATTAAAGAGAGTGAAAAAGAATTTATGAATTTCAGAATTAAAGTTAAGGATAGAGTAGGTTTACTCTCTGAAATTCTTAATGTGTTTTCAGAGTATAAAGTTAATGTTAAATCTGTTAATACCAAAATATCTAAAAAACATGTTTATATATTAATCAAAACAAAAAAAGTGGATTCTAAATCAATAGAAGATATTTCTAAGAAGATTAAATCTATTCCTAATGCAGTTGATATATTCCTAGGTGAAGGATATTAATAAGTATATCTTGCCGTAAAGTTTATATAAGATGAATGACTTATAGTATAGTATGAAATACGCAACTAAATCTGTACTTGTAACAAGATTACCTAGAAAAAATGACAATGAATTTAAGACTGCCTCTATTAAATTGTTCAATATAAATAATCCCCATATGACTGAAGAATTACCAATAGAAACATTAGAATATGAAAATGTTGAAAAGATCATAATTAAAGAAAAAGAAGTTGACTATTTTCTTGAAGGGAATGATTTAATAATCAACAATTTAGAAGAAGTTAATGTTGAAAAGGAAGGGAATATTGTTATAATAAGTTAAAATGGCATCTAAACTGAATGGAAAATGTATATTTAGGTTACTAGTGATGCCAATGCCCAGTTGTTTCTAATTTCATTGATTAAAATTTAAAATAAATTTATTTTCTTAATAATCTTTAAGGAGGATTAAAAATGAAAAATGATATTCAAGTTGTAAAAATTGGTGCAAGTTCAATTTACCATGATGGAAAAGTGGATCAAGGGTTTTTAGATAGTTTAGCTTATGATATACATAGATTTAGGCAAGAGTCAATAGATTCTGCATTAGTTATCTCAGGTTCAATAAGGTTAGGTATGATTGAATTAGGTTATGAGATTCAGCCTCAAGATGATAATGTCAGGGTTCTTCAAAGATTAGCAGGAGTTGGACAACCCAAACTTATTGAATTGTATAGTACAAAACTAAAAAAATATGATATAATTACTTCTCAAGTTTTAATTACATATCATAATTTACAAGATGAAAAAGAAGAAAAAAATATTGAAAATAGAATAAAAGATGATCTTGCCAACAATATAGTTCCATTAGTTAATTACAATGATTGTGTAGATGATAAAGGAATTGTACTTCATGATTCTGAAGGAAATTTAAAAATAAGAGATAATGATATGTTGGCTAGCGCAATTGCAGGTTATATTAATGCTTCAAGACTGGTTATATTAACAAACTCTAACTCTAATGGTACAATTGGTGGAAGGGAAACAAAAGAAAAAGCAATTAGTATGGCCAATAATAAAAGTATTCAGGTAGTTGTGGGAGAATATAGTAATGGTTTGTATAATCTTATTCAAGACGTTTGATTATTTACCTGTATAACTAGGTCTTCCTGGTACAATATGATGCTCAAGACATCTTGGTTCGTAAGTTTCATTCATATTTTCCCCTTCAATTGAAAGAATGGGTGAATGATATTGTGCAGGTTGCTCATTTATTAATCTTTGAGTTTTTGTTGCAGCCATATTACATCCATGGTATTGGCAAACTGCGGTTAATTTATGAACTTCGTTTGCAATTGATAGGAGATAAGGCATTTCTCCAAATGGTTCCCCTCTAAAATCTAAATCTAATCCTCCACCTAAAACATTTTTACCTTTTAATAATAAAGCAGTAATTACTTCCCCTATACCTTTATAGAACAACTGAATCTCATCTATTGCAATTATATGGTGTTTATCTTCAACTAAGGATAATATTTCATAAGGGTCCTTTTCGTCAACAAAATTACATGGACATTCCATCCCATTATTTGACTTGACAACAGTATCCCTGGTATCAACATTTGGTTTAATGAAAATATATTCTAATCCACTCATAAAATTCAATGGTTCTACCCTATCTAACATAGATTTAGTCTTACCACACCTCATAGGGCCACAATACATCTCAAGGATGCCTTTTTTTATATTTGGATTATGCATTTCAATTTTATAAATTACACTGCCTTATTAAACATTTATATGATAAAAAATAGATGAATCAAAATAATAACCTTTATATATAATTGGCAGAGTATATATCCCATGGCTCAAGGAGAAAAGAAAGAAGAGAAAGGCATAACTATCAAAAAAGAAGAAGATATGCCGGAATGGTATGAACAAGTATGTCTAAAATCAGAATTAGTTGAATTCTCTACTGTTAAGGGTTGTATGGTAATAAGACCTAATGGTTATTCAGTATGGCAAGCTATACAAGATTATTTTAACAAGAATATTATTGAACAATATGGTGTAAGAAATGCATATTTCCCTTTATTTATTCCAGAATCATTTTTCCATAAAGAAGCAGAACATGCAAAAGGTTTCTCACCAGAGGTTGCATGGATTGATAAAGAAGTTTCTGGAGAAGGAGAAAGATTAGCAGTGCGTCCTACATCTGAGACTATAATGTATGATAGTTATTCAAGATGGATAAGATCCTATAAAGATTTACCATTAAAAATTAATCAGTGGTGTAATGTTGTTAGATGGGAAACCCAACAAACGAAATTATTTCTGCGTTCAAGGGAATTTTTATGGCAAGAAGGACACTGTGTTTATGAAACAGAAGAAGATTGTGATAAAGAAACGTTACAATATATACAAGCTTATCAAAAATTATGTGAGGACCTATTAGCAATGCCTGTTTTAGTAGGTAAAAAAACAGACAAAGAAAAATTTGCAGGTGCTAAGTATACTTTAACTATTGAGGCATTTATGCCAGATGGGAAAGCATTACAATGTGGAACATCCCATAATTTAGGAACTGGTTTTGCAAAAAGTTTTGGAATCTCCTATTTGGGAAAAGATGAAAAGAAACATTTCCCTTGGCAAAATTCATGGGGGGTATCTACAAGACTTATCGGAGGAATGGTAATGACTCATTCAGATGATAAAGGTTTAGTATTGCCACCTAAAGTTGCTTACAATAAGATTGTGATTGTCCCAATCTTATTTGATAAGACTAAAAAAGAAGTTATTGCAAAAGCTAAAGAGATTGAAAAAGAACTTAAAAAATATAATCCTATCTTGGATGATAGTGAAGAATATTCTCCTGGTTACAAATATAGTGAATATGAATTACAAGGAATTCCTCTGCGTATTGAACTTGGACCTAGGGATTTAGAAAATAAACAAGTTGTTGTTGCTAGGAGGGATAGCGGTAAAAAAGAATTTGTTAAACTTGACAATTTAGCTAAAAGAGTTCCTGAAATATTAGATCAAATACAAGGAGATATGTTGGAAAAATCTAAAAAATTATTAAAATCACAGATTGTTGAAGTTAAAAATTGGGGCGAGTTTGTTAAGGGTATAAAAGAGAGAAAAATTGTTAAAACTTCATGGTGTGGAGATTCTGAGTGTGAAGATGCAATTAAAGACAGAACAGACGGTGCCACTTCAAGGTGTATTCCATTAGATGAATCAAAAAAGAAAATCTGTGAAAAATGTCCACAATGCGGTAAGGATTCTAAAGTTGAAATTTATTTTAGTAAAAGTTATTGAATAATGTTTTAGTTAATGGGGTTGATTTGTTTAGAATTGATTTAAATGGTTTTTACCAGTTAAAAACCCATTCATCCTTCTTTTGGACCATATCTTTGATCAGGGGTTTAACATCCATCTGTTTTGCTTCTTCTTTAAGCATCTGAGAAATCTTTTTTACTCTTGCACCATTAACAGTTGTATCACGTTGTAGCATAACATACCGCTCTAAGAAGTTGTCCCATGCTTCAATCTCATTTTCTAGTAATGTAATTTGCTTGTTATTATCTATTTCAGAACGTTCTTTTTCCCTTAACTTTTTTACTTTCATTCCAAGCTCATAAACATCTTTAACATCCTTTCCCACATTAGCTATAAACTCCATGATAGAATAAAGGTCTTTTTCAAAATCTCCTGATTCTTCTAAAGGTCGATTCTTTTTGATTAAGTTAAATATACCCATGAACATATTCTAATATTGTACCTATTTAAAGGTTTGTTTTCACTCGGGAATTATATAAAACAAAAAAGCAAAACTATAAAAACCTGAACAATTAGATTTATTTTATGGATGAAAAGGAATTTCTAGATTGGTTAAACAGAGAGGATATCCTTCATTTAGCAAAAAGATATTCGGGGCATTTTGAGAAAGTACTTCAACAATGCTTAAATGTAAAAAATGAAAAACTCCTTTTAATAGGGGACTACGGTTATCCTACAAGACGAGTTGCACCATTATTAACTGCCTGTTATTATTTTGCTGCAAAAAAATTAAGTATTGATGTAGATTTTGTTTTTCAAGATCCCAAGACAGGACTAGATAAATCAGATCAAGGCGTTATTGATAAGCTATTTGATTTACCAATGAAGAGTTCTATTGTAGTCAATATGTCCGGAAAGATAGGGAAGATGAACCATGTTGGAAAAAGTTTTAGAAAGTTTTGTAATACACACAACCATAAATTTATATCAACTTTAAGTCTGAGTACAATGGATACATATATGATTAAAAGCATCATAGATGCAATTTCTATTGATTATAAAGAATTACAAGAACATGATAAATTAATAAGATCGAAGATATTACATGGAAAAAGTATGACAATCAAAACAAAGGCAGGGACAGATCTTAAGATAGATATCAACGGAGTGGATGTTAGGATAGCGGATGGTGATTATAAGGAATTTGGCAAAGGAGGAAATTTACCTGCTGGAGAAGTTTACTTTGCCCCAACTAATGTAAACGGGACGGTTGTGATAGACGGAAGCATGAGAAATAAAGATGATGCTGTCTTGATACAAAACCCTATTACAATCATTGTTGAAGATAATAATGTTGTCGCAATCAAAGGTGATGAAGAAGCACGATTATTAAATGAAAGTTTGGATTTAGCAGAAAAGAGAGCTAAATATCCTGAACGTGTCAGATATTTAGCAGAGATTGGAATTGGAACTAATTCAAAAGCTAAACTTATTGGGGCAACTATTGTAGATGAAAAAGTATTTGGTACTGCGCATGTTGCAATTGGAAGTAATTATTGGTTTGGTGGTAAAAATAAAACAATAGTGCACTATGATCAGGTCTTCAAAAGCCCAAGGATAAGGATTGATGGAGAAGTTTTACGGTTTTAATTAGTTAAATATAAAAACTAGTTCTTTTAATATAAATATATGTCATTAAAACAAGTAATATTGGTTAGACAAGATCTAAAATTGCCAAAAGGAAAATTAGCTGCACAAGTAGCTCATGCATCTACTGAATGCGTTTTAAAAAGTTATAAAGATGATATATCTAAATGGCGACAGGAAGGAATGAAAAAGGTTGTCCTTAAAGTTGGTAGTGAAAAGGATTTATTTAAGTATAAACAAATAGCAGAAGATAATGATTTAGTTGTTGGTTTAATAACAGATGCAGGAAAAACAGTCCTCGTACCAGGAACAAGAACTTGTTTAGGTATTGGTCCAGATGATGAAGAAAAGATTGATAATATTACTGGAAACTTACAAATGATGTAGTTCTAGAGCTAATGAAGCACAACATTTATACAATAAAAATTAGAAATTTTTAAGCATAAATGTTTACTAAAGAAAACATTTATATATAAAAACATTCTATACTATTGAATAAACGATTATCAAAGGTTGATGAGGTGAAAAAGATATGAAAATTGGATACATAGTTGCGATTTTGGTTGCTCTCCTTCTTATAGTTGGTTGTAAAGCACCAGAACCAGTTGTTGAAGAAGTAGAACCGGTTGTTGAAGAAGTAGTTGTTGAAGAAGTACCTGAAGAACCAGTTAAACCTTCAGATGCAATCGAAATTGATACAAGTGCAATGAGTGATGCTGATAAAGCTACACTTCAAAGGTATAAAGACGCTTGTGATGCAGGAAATGCAGGTTTATGTGCAGCACTAGAAAGAATGGAAGAAAGACTAGGAGTTAGCTCAGAAGAAGTATTACCTGAAGAAGTTGTTGAAGAATAAAGTTTATTCTTCTTTTTTTCTTTATTTTTAATTTTTTTAATAATTCTTAAATTTAGGTTATAATGCTCAAAAAGACCTTATTTTACGGCTAATATGAAACCCTTTTGATTTTGATGAATATCAAAATTAAACAATCTCCTAATCTTATCAAACGATCAATATTATAAGCAATAACTCTAAAAGCAACTTCCATTTTTTGTGTTTTACATAATCTAGATTTGGCATTTGAGCCAAATCTCTTTTTTATCATAGAATTACATGTTTCAATCTTATTTCTTTGTAGGTAAGCACCATAATCAAAAGTATCATATGTTAATTTTCTGTATAGTCCACTACGCCTATGTTTAGGCACATCTAAACTTTTTTGCAAAATCATAGGATATGCATTTAAATTTTCAAAAACCAATTTGAAAATTTCATTATCATCATAACCTCTGTCAGCATAAAAGAAATTAGGATTATAATGTTTAGCCAACTTTTTTATCAAAGGTTTAGCTTCCTTTGTATCATGCCTATGGCCTTTAGATTGTTTAACTAAAAGTATGATATAATTTTCTATATCGACAATAAAAGTTGTTTTCATAAAGGGCCTTTTTCTAAAAGAGAGACCAATTCTTTTACAATAATGTGGGCTTGCATTATCTAAACTAATACCTGTTGCATCAATTGCAACTCTTTTTGGTTTAGGTATTAATTGTTTGAATGCTAACATAAGCTTATCAAGAATGTTAGATGGTAAACGTTTAGCAAATTTGATTAAAGTTGTATAATGGGGCAATTTATTTAATCCTAAATAAGTTCTCAAGTCAAGATTACTTGCTAAGTCAGTTAGCAATTCTTCGTAAGTAAACTTACGAAATTGCTTGTAAACAAGCAAAAATAAATGTTTAAAATTAGAATATATCTTATTTGAATATCTACTAAAATGTAAGGGGATTTCAGCAATCTGAAACAAATCATAGCAGAAATCAGCAACTTTTTTATACTTGTTTATTATTATTTTCATTGGTAGTCACCTCGTCGTGAAATTGGTTTTAATCTACTATTTTAAGACGAGAACTACTATTTATATTCTTTGATTTAGAACTAGGGTTTCATATTAGCCTAAACTATTGATATAATATGTTTTATTCAAAAAATCAAATCATAAATAAAACCACTTAATACTTTAATTAGAATAATTACTTAATAAATTCAATAAATGTGTATGACTAGCTATATCAAATCTCATTTCAATCATGCCTCCCATGATAGTGTCCCTTGTTGGTTCAGGACCATAACCATCTAATCCTTCTGCACCTTGATAACACCCATAATCTTCATTACAATTTAAATTGACATTAAAAATACCACCTTCAATCCCACAATAACCATCAGGTAAGGGGTACCATTTGCATTTAAAATTACTTAAATCATTATAAGCATCAATACATGTAGATTCATCATAATATATTGAACATGCACCAGATATTGGTAGAGGCAAACATTTATTTAAAGTTGGAAACCATTCACATTTAGGGTAAAAATCAGCTGTTTCACATAAACTTTCAGTTTGGAAATCTGTACATCCTTTATTATTTGGTTCAGGTATTAATGTTTCACCATCACACCATTTAGGACAACCAAATACATCTATATTAGGCCAATTTGGATTAATATAATCATATCTTTGTGTAAAATAAAGATCTTTCAAACATCCAAAACTATGTCCAAATTCATGTGCTAATTGATTAGGATTAAAAATAAATCCATTAATATTACTATGTCCAATTGCAGTAGCGAAGTGATTGCATGTATTAGCAAAAGCTTTGTGCGTGTATTGGGTATCATAATGATCATTATTAAATATAACTATCACTTCATCTATAGATGGACAAATTTCTTTTAACTCCTCAATTTGATTATAATCACAAGTATTACTTTGATGATAACATCCCCCTAATGATACAGTCTTATTAATATAATAAATATTAAATTTATCTTTATTAGATTTAAACGGTTCAATATTAAAAAGCCCCTCATTACCTATTAATCCCAAATATTCTTTTGTAGTTAGAACAAAATCATTCATTTCTTGGATAGTAAGATAAGCATCAGGTATTAAAATTAAATCAATTTTTGATGAAGGTAGACCATTATTTAATAAAGAAACACATTCTTGATTGAGAGACTCTCCAATTGAAAAATCAGATATTTCACTCCACTCACTATCCTTAACACCATAATAAAAAGTTTTAGAAGGATTGATTGCATAGCTCATATCATAAGTAAATGATTTTAAATTCGTTTTTGCCCATAGATAACCCCCAAAATCACCTATATTTTGATCATTTCTTATATTGATATAAAATGGAGGATTACCATCATAAGTTAATGTTACTTGATTATCAATTGTTGAATGTGATACATTATAAATTGCAAAAGATAAAGGTATACTTAATAAAAAAATTATAAATATCAACTCTTTTTTTAACATAAAATAATCAAAGATTCAACATATATAAATCTTGTTGAAATTTAGACCATAAAAATCAAATTACAATCAACATCAATAAATTAATCAAAAAACAGTACATAAAAAGTTACCACCTAAACTATAAATAGATAACTTTATAACATTCTTTTTAATTTTTATTAATATGGCAAAAATACTATTCAGAAGACATAAAAAAGAATATGTAAAGGAATTAGATAGAGAAATAACTCTAGCTAAAGAAAGATTTTTTTATGTTCCAGATACCAATAAGGATTTTATAACAGAAAATGGAACAATCAAAGCCAAAGATCTAACTAAAAAAGATGGAAGTACGATCAAAACAAACAAAGGTAAAGAGTTTATTTTATTCTCAGCACAATTTAAAGATGAATATTCAAGGTTAAAAAGAACTGCTCAAATTATCACACCCAAAGATATTGGAATAATAATAACTGAAACAGGAATAAACAGAGATAGTAAAGTTGTTGATGCAGGAACAGGTTCAGGAGCTCTAGCTTGTTACCTTGCAAAAATATGCAAAGAAGTAACCAGCTATGATATCAAAGATGAATCAATAGAAACTGGAGAAGCAAATAAAGAATTTCTAAATATAAAAAATCTAACTATAAAAAAGAAAGATGTTTTTACAAAAATTGACGAAACTGATGTTGATACAATAATCTTAGACATGCCAGAACCATATAAAGCAATCAAATCAGTTAAAAAATCACTAAAAATCGGCGGTTTTCTAGTAACCTATGTTCCCAATATAACTCAAGTATCAAAATTTGTTGAAGAAATCAAAAAAGATGATTCTTTTGTCTATTTAAGAACCATAGAATTAATTCCTAGAAAATGGAAAATCGACAACAGAATCGCAAGACCCAATTCACAAGCAATTGGTCATACTGCTTTCTTAAGTTTTATTAGAAAAATAAAGTCATAAAAATTTACATAATTTTTAGGATGCCAGAAACTTACAATTTCTAAGCAGGATTTTAGAAATAATAATATTTGTTCTGACTTTTCTGTTCACGATCTTTAACAGAATCTTGTTTGTTAGCCCTTGGTCTATTTGTTTCAGGATCTCTTCTAAAAGTCATCGCAATATCTTCTAAGAACATATTCATGCCATCTTCCATATCAAATGGACCCTTAGCATCACCTTTAATAGCCGGTTCACCATCAAATATCAGCAATCTTTTACTCAAATAATCTAAGAATAACAAATCGTGATCTACAATCAGTGCAGTTTTGCCTTTAACATCCATCAAGTCACGTATGACTTTAGAAATAATCAATCTTTGCTCAACATCAAGATAAGCACTGGGTTCATCAAGCAAATACAAATCTGCATCTTGTCCTAAACATAAAGCTATTGAAACTCTTTGTAATTCACCACCTGATAACTCATTTAACTTCTTTGTCAACAAGGGTTTAATATTTAATGGATTAATTACTTGGGCTTCATATTTCTTCAAAATATCAGCCAGTAAAACAGCAACAATTTCATCTGATTCTGAATCAAGATATTGGGCTTTATAACTAACCTTAACTTCAGTTTCAATTTCACCTTTATCTGCCTTATCAGCTCCGGCAAGTATCTTAACAAAACTTGTCTTACCAATACCATTTTCACCAAGGATACCTATAACATCTTTTTTGTAAACTTCACCCTCTGTTGCTTTCAAATCAAATTTACCTAATTTCTTCTCGATATTCTTCCAAGATGTTAATAAATTAGAAGTATTCTTTTTATTGGTAGGTCTGGTTTCAAATTTAATTTGATTATTCCTAAAACGAATGTTTTCTTCCTTTAAAAATCCTGATAAATAAGTATTTATCGCAGTTCTTGTAGACCTAGGTTGTGCAACAATACCATAACAGTCCTCCTTACCATACATAATATGAACTAAATCAGTCATATAATCTAAGATTATTAGATCGTGTTCAATAACTAAGATAGCAGTATCTTCATCTGCCAAATCTTTTATAAATCTGCTAACTTTAATCCTTTGTTTAATATCTAAATAAGAGGTAGGTTCATCAAAAATATACAAATTAGCTTTTTTAAGAACTGTTGCTGCAATTGCTACTCTTTGTAATTCCCCGCCAGAGATCTTCTTGATATCATTATCCAAAATATTAGATAAACCTAATTCTTCACTAATTTTATCCAATTCTTTTTTCTCATCAACAGATTCTAGTAATTTTCTAACAGTCCCAGACTTGGCCTTAGGAATTAAATCAACCTGTTGAGGTTTATATCCAACTTTGATTTCTCCTTTTTTTATTTTTTCAAAGAAATTTTGAGCCTCAGTCCCTTTAAAATATTCAATCAAATCATCATAAGATGCTTCTTTTTCTCCACCCAAGTTAGGTTTTAACATCCCAGCTAAAACTTTTATGGCAGTTGATTTTCCAATACCATTTCTACCAAGTACACCAACAACTTTTCCAAAAATTGGAGTAGGTAAAGAAAATAATTCAAAAAGATTCTTACCATATCTATGAATTGGTTCTTGTTCTAATTCTTCGGGTAAATTAATAATATGAATAGACTCAGGTGCAGTATTTGAACAAATCCCACATCCAATACAGATTTTCTCATCTATCATAAGCTTAGTATCTTCAAAATAGATACATTCCGTACCAGACCTATTAACAGGACATAAGCTCTGAATATGCTTTTTTTCATCCATATCCCTAAGTTTGGTATTATCCACTACTGCTATTCTTGTCATAGTAAATATGTTTTAATGAGCGTTTAAAAGAATTTCTATTTTAAACAAAAAAAATAAGAAAAATAAAGGAATTATGCATTCCTTTTTTTAATTAATTTCTTAACAACCAAGATAATCCAGAGTGATATAGCCCATGGTGCTAAAACAAACACTAATTTTAACAAACCGTTAAAACTTCCAACTAATCCTTTGATTAATTCTGAAAGTTTAACTAAAGCCATATTTGCATATCCTGATTGTTCTTCTGTCATTGATAGTGAAATTGTAGAATATTCAACCCTTTTATCAATATTTTCTAAAGATTGTTTTAAATATTTGATTGTTCTTTCTTGATCAAACATTCTATCGTTCAAAGTTAACTTATCACTAACTTCAATTGCTTCTGAATACATCTGTTGATATCTAACTAATTTTGATTCTTCAGATTCGATTTGTGTTTTTAAATTAGTATATCTTCCAGTTACATCTTGACTATTTTCATTAAAAGATTTAACTTCACCCAAATCTTTTAATTGTGCCACAACTGAATCATACTTGCTAACATCAACTTTGATAGTATAGTATCCACGCATATAAGCACTCAAACCTTTTCCGTTTTGATTAACATTTTCATTCAAAATATAAGAATCTGAAGCAGATACTATCCCTTTTAATTTAAGTTCAACATCACCAAATTCTCCACGTTCAATCTCACTAGACATACTTGTTGTTTTGATTACTTGACGTTCTTCTACTTCAGGTGCAAAATCTCCAGATGAACCTACATAACCTCCTCGATAAGATGCAGATTCCAGCATCATATTATCACTATATGCCATCTTTGATGAAAATCCACCTAAACTTCCCTGTATAACATTTCCTCCACCGGAAACAAAAATTAATAACACTAATACTAAAGCTATTAATAACCAATTTTCTTTTAATTTTGTTAATTGTTCTTTTATTGCCATTTTATGACCTCCTTAAATCTATAATTAAATTATAATATTAATATATTTAAATACCTTACTTTGACTTTAATTGAACTTGAAGTTATATAAAGATGTATTAACTCTAAAGAATAGTTACATTTATTAATAAAAAAGAATTACTAAGACTATGAAATGCGAAATATGTAATCAAAATGTCCAAACAACCTTTTTGAATAAACCAATTGGTACATATATGAAAGACAAGAATAGTAAAAAAAGATTAGTTTGTAATAAATGCCAAAAGACCTATAAAAAAGAAGAACTTCTGACGAAGCTTTAAATAGTTCATTTTTTTAAAACTTATTAATGCCCTTGTAGCATAGTAGCTATTGCGTCGCTCTCGTATGTAAAAAAATAAAAACCAAGAGAAGCGAAGATCACGGATGCAACTTCCGTCAAGGGCTTATTATTTCTAAGAATCATACATACATTTGAGGTTATAATGTTTGTAAAGATCATCATATAATGATTGGCATTTGCATCCTTCTTTTACAAACCTTTTCACAGAATCCCTTAATGGAACTCCTGCCGCCATTTCAATAACCATATCACAAGATGAAGAATTGGGATGTTGTTTCCCACTATCTATAATATCGAAAATTTTTCCAAGATGTTCCTGAGTAACATAACCTGGAACTTTCCCTTGTTCAACTAAATTTTCTATAAATTCCCCCCGTTGCATAAAAAAAGAAAAATTGAATTGTATTTATAAGTTTAATTGTAACTATTTTAATCTATAACCACTATCTAGAGACTACAAAAACAAAAGGTTTATATATGATAACATCCCAAATAGGTCATGGCAAAACAAGAATTAACCGATTTAGTCAAACAATACAAAACTTTTGATGAGCTATTAGAATCTGGAGATTTTGCTAGATTAGACCAAGATACGATGCAGTCAGTTTATGAGCATTATAGTAAACCCATAAATCAACAAAATAATGTTAATTCCCCTGCGAAAATTGACCCGAGATTTGCAGACAGATCTTTAAAAGGGAATGATGATTCATTAGATTATACATTAGCACAAACCTTTGCGGATGAAGAGGATAATCTAGCAGAAGATCGTTCTATCATCCAACCAGATGGTAGTAGAGCTTGCTTATTATGGGAGCTATCGAGAAAAGGTTATCATGTAGTAAGGGAATGATTTTTAAACTAAAACAATTTCTAAAATAATATGAAACAAACATACTTTGAGAGGGCAATATTCATTAATTGGTATTGTAGTAAAAGGGACTGTGCTTTTTGCTATTTAGCTTCAAAGAAAAATCAAAAACAAGACCCTACAAAAGCAAAAAGAAGTAAGGAAAGTATTCTCGCAGAAGCAATCATATGTAAAAATTGTAACTGGTCTATTGAATTTATATCAGGGGGTTGCGATTGTCAATCCGACGAAGAAATATTAGAAATAATCAAAAACACATCCAAGATTACAGGTCAAAAATTAATACTTAATCTAGGAACATTAAATGAAAAACAGATTAAATTATTCAAACCTTACATTGAAGGGGTTTGTGGCACAGTAGAAATAATCACACCCAAATTGAGAGATCAAGTATGTCCTTCTAAACCTTTAGATGAAATTAAAAAATTCTTTAAATTAGCAGATAAATACAACTTAAAAAAGACTGTAACAATTGTTCTTGGAATTGGAGAAACGTTATGTGATATTGACAACCTAAAAAAGTTCATAAAGAAACATGATGTAGAAAGAGTAACATTCTATAGGCTAAAACCTCAAAAAGAAACACCTTATGAAGACACTAAACCAATCACAAAAGAATATTACACTAAATGGGTAAAAGAGATCAGATCTGAATTTCCAAAAATAAAGATAATAGCAGGTTCTTGGTTAACTCATTTAGATGAAATAAGTGACCTACTTAAAGCAGGTGCAGATGGAATAACTAAATTCCCTTCTATAAAGAAATTCAATTCAAAATATGCTAAACAGGTAGTAAAAGAAGTCAAAAAAGCAGATAGGTTATTCAAATCAAACTTTACTAAGAAACCTAAGATAAATGTAGAAAAAGAACTAAATAAATTAGATATTACAGACGAATTAAAAGATAAAATTAAAATTAAATTAAAAGAATATCTAAAAAATATGTAAATTATTTCTTAAAATACTTTTTCTTAATAACCCATATTAAAGAACATGCAAAAACAACTAAAGAAAGATATTGCCAAACAGTTAAGCCAAAGAATATAGGATCTAGTCTAAAAAAATCTGTAATAAAACGAAACAAAGAATATCCAATCAAAAATGACCAAAAAACAACACCCTCATTTAATTTTTTATTAATTCTTAGCCTGTCAATATATAGTAATCCACCTAACAACAAAACATGAGATAACGAAGCATATATCTGATAAGGGTGCCTACATACATAATCTACAGAAGTAAATATAACACACCAAGGTACATTAGTTACAGTTCCGATTAATTCACCATTTAAAAAATTAGCAATCCTTCCAAAAATTAATGCGACGCTAACCCCAATAACAATCAAATCTGCAAATTTTTTCCAATCTAACTTTATTTTCTTTAAGTACCACACAGCTCCAACAAAGCAACCAACTAGGGCGCCAAAAAAAGACATGCCCCCATTCCATATTTTAAATATCTCCAATGGATGACTAAAAAATATTAATGGATCTGAAAACAAAAAATGAAATATTCTAGCTCCAACAAGTAATCCCACAAGTAAAATAAGAATTAGGTTATCAACTTGTCCCCTTTTAATCTTTAATTCTTCTCGTTTTCTATAGATTAACCAATAAATTAGTAAAAAACCTAGGGCGTAAACAATACCATAAAATCTAACCTCTAGAAAACCCATCCTGAATAATGTCGGATTAATATTATGTATAAACATTTTGATTATAAAAGTGGAAGGCACGCCTGAAAATCGATATCAATTGCATCTAAAAGCAACCTTGATTTTTCCTCCATCCCGCAACCCCTCAAGCACCAGTATTAAAATTTAAGGCTGCTATGTTCCCATCCTGACCTAGTTCATTAAAATACTAGTCCAGAAGGACGGGACTTCGACGTCCAAACCAAGACTTCTAAACACAACTAATACCTCAATTCAAGCTTCAACCCTGTCTAAAGCGTATTTACAGTAACAGCAGAGCGCTAACCTGCCAGTCTAGCCTTCCATACAGAAATAATGAAAATATGTTTTTAAATGTATTGTTTTAGGGTTTAAAATCAAAATATATTTAAACTTGAACAACTATAAGTTTTCAGGGGGTAAGATGGAAAATAATATATTATTCTTAGGAACTGCAGGAGATGAAGTAGTTGCAAGTAAACAAATCAGATCAACAGGTGGAATTGTAATTAATATAGGTGGTTACCAATTTATGTTAGATCCTGGACCGGGAACACTTAGTCAAGCAGCAAAATATAATGTTAACCTAAGAGAAAATACTGCAGTTTTAGTCAGTCATGCCCACATTAATCATTGTAATGATGTTAATGCAGTTCTTGCTGCAATGAGCCATAATAAGTTAGATATAAAAGGCGTATTAATAGCAAATGATACATTTGTAAATGGAGATGAAACAACAAAACCCTATTTAACAAATTTCCATAAAAATTGTGTAGAAAGGATAATAATACCTGCACCAGATCAGAAAATAGGTATAGAAGATATAGAAATTAAAGCTCTTAAAACAAAACATACCGATAAAAAAGCAATAGGATTCAAATTTATTACACCTAAATTTAATATAGTGTATTCCTCTGATACAGGTTATAACGCAGAACTAATAAAAGAGTATGCTGGTACTGATATATTAATTTTAAATGTTGTAGAACCATTTGACAAAAAACAAGAATTTAATTTAAATTCAGATGATGCTGTAAATATAATACAAAGAGTTAAACCTCAATTAGCAATCATAACTCATTTTGGAAAAGATATGATCGAAGTAAATCCTGTTTATCAAGCAAGAGAGATAAGTAAAGCGACAGGAGTTAATGTTATGGCTGCAGAAGAAGGGGAAGTTATTGATCCATTAGAACATGCTTCCAAGATCAGACAAAAAAAATTAGAATCTTTTGAAAGTTTAGATGTGAAAAAAGAATGAGTTCTAAAATTGTTGAAAAAATATCTGAAATAGTAGAAGGCAACCCTCTTGAAGAAACAAAAAAGGTTATTAAAAAAATACAAGAGGAAGTAGAAACTGATTACAAGGATATTAAAGAGTTATCAGACAAAGCAAAAAAGTTTGTTTTTGAACAACCTGTATTGTATATCAAAGCATTCATAGTAGATAATGATAAAAAATTGTTAGTTGTCAAAACAAAACAAGAAGCAACATGGGACCTCCCAACTGGACAAATTACGGAAGATGATAATCCAATTGAATCATTACCTCTAATAGTAAAAAATGAAGTAGGACTTAATGTAGGAGTTTCAAGATTATTAGGAGTAGATCATATAACTGAAAAAGATGAAGCAAGGGCATCTATAAGCACGTATCTTTGTAATCCTCTAAATGTAAGCGTGATATTAAATCCCAAATTTATTGAATTCAAATGGGTTCATCTTAGTGAAGCAAAAGAAACACTTGGAGAACCATTCTTAAAAGAAATTGATAATTATGAACGTGGTTAGATAAATATTTAATTCTCAAAGTAAATTCTATTTTGAACTTATACTACATTGAACAACCAAAATTTGAGACTATAATTATAGAGGCATACAAAAATAAATTAAATAACTACTCAATAGTAAAGAAAATAGAAAGATTTAAATATGGACATAATCTAATTAAAATATATGAATTGCGGATTAACGTTTATAGGAACAAATCATTATGATTTACATGGGGAAGATAGATTAGAAAAATTATTAGATTATTTAAAACCTCAAGTAATTACTTGTGAATTTACAGATGAAAGAAAAAAAGAAAGATCACTAATCCAATTAAAATTATCAAATGCACTTAAAGAAAAGGGAATTGATGTACCAGATATTCAAAAATGGCTCCAAATGCCACCTAATTCAGATTATGAATTAAATATGTGTGAGTCGTATTCCAGAAAATATAATGTCCCTTTATCACTAATAGATCTAAATAGCCCAATACATAAAAAGATAATGGAGGGAAATCTTGAAAAAGCAATAACTCAAATAACTCAACTAAACAAAGATAAATTCCACAAAATATTAAGATTATGTGAAAGACATAAAGGAAGTTTTATTTATAAAAAAATGTTTGACTTTAACAGTTATAACAAAAGGATCATTATTAATACAAATGAACGTTTACCTTATACAATAATTGGTGAAAGGGATATTTATATGAAATCTAGACTAGACCAAGTAAGAAAAAATAATCCAAATAAAAAAATAATTCATGTTGGAGGATGTAGACATGTGGTTAAGGGGAGAGATTGCAATAAAGTAAATCTTATTTCTTTTTTTCCGAGTTCAGAAGTGTACTTTCTTCCGATAGCAGATTCATTATAAACTTAAATTAGATAACCAATAACAACACACCATATCCAACTAAACAACCGGCTGTTAAGAATGGTAAAGCTGGATAAAATCTATCTTCCCTCCCTTTTAAAAATAAGAAAGCCAAAGCAATTGAAACAAATACGGGAATAATCATGGTTTTCAAAAAGATAAGATAAAATGGACCAGTCATAAGTAGAGATTTTAAGATAGCACCACTAAACAACAAAGGAAACGCAACATCCCCTCCACCAAGTATTGCTGTCTGAACACCCTTAAATGCAACTTTACCTTTTTTAGAAACCTTTTGAGCTTTAATTTTCTTTTCTTTATATGGAACCATGAGACCAGCAAATACTTTAGAGTTTGCCTGAAATTTAGCCATTTTAATCATATGTTTGGACTTCCATACAGAATAAGCATCATATAAAGAAACAATGAATAATAAAACTATGATTGTATAAGGCGTAACACTCTGGATGGGAACTAAAATAGCTGCAAGTCCACCATAAACAAACATTTCTGTAAAGTTATGAACAATTATATTAGGCTTAAATACCTTCCAGGCTGCCAATAGTAATCCGAAGATAGTTGCTATTAATTGATTTACAAATGCAGCAAACCCAATTGTTAAACATAAAAATACTGCAAAGAAAAACCACGCTTTCCAAAGTAGTACAGTCTTTAATTTAACTAAAAATAAGAACATAATTGTTGCAATTAATATAGCCATCACTAAGTAAACAATAAAAGCAGAAGAACTTTCAAACTCTGGACGTTCCATTTGATTAGGCAATGCCTGAGCTACAGTATTATTGACAAATGAAGTTTCATTAGTGATAGGATCTATAACTTCAACCTCTTGCACAGAAACATAACTAGAAACAATCAACAAACCCACTATTTGACTTATAAAAAAGAATACTAATAACCAAATTGTTACACGTAAAGAATGTTTCATATAAATAAAATAAAAAAAGGTTATTTAAACCTTTCTAATCATAACCTTTAAATATCAAGCAAAATTACTTAAATCATGTCAAAAGAAGGGGTAACAGAAGATAGATTAAACCAGGTATTAGAAGTTCTTTTCAAAAATGAATTAGGCATCTTAATAGCAAAAACAAGATTAAAAGATAGATTAAATCTTAATCAAAGGCTAAAAAAAGATAAATTTAGTGAATCGAACATACAGCCTCAAAATATTAAAAGAACATTTCAAGAATTAGGAAAAACATTTAAAATTTTCTCAAAATTTTTAAGTACAAGATATGATTTGCTTCCTTCAAAATATATTGAAGAATTTAAAAAAATAGATCTTAAAGAAAATCCCTCAGAGTTTGAAGAGATAAAAACCATAATTGAATCTGAACTTAAAAAACCATTAAAAGAAACATTCAAGGAAATCGATCAAAAAGCAGTATGTTCAAATTTAACACATCAAACACATAGGGCAATACTAACTAATGGGGAAAAGGTATTAATCAAAGTACAAAAACCTGGTTGTATAGAAAAAATAAGGAAAGATATTGAGATACTTGTATTACTCACTAAAAGACTACAAGAACATAATGAGAATATAGATAAGATTAATCCAGTAAATTTAATCAAAGAATTCCAAAAGTGGATAAAACATAAACTTAATCTTGAAAAACAAGCATTAAATCTTCAAATAATAAGAAATAATAATCTAAAAAATAAAAGTATGATCATCCCTTTAGTATTTGATGAAGCATCAACTAAGAAAATTTTAACTTATGAATATATTGAAGGAATAAAGTTAAATGATGATCAAGAGATTGAAAAAATAGATAATATTGAAGAATCTATGAAAAATCTTTCAGACAATTTTTTAAGACAATCATTAATCCAAGGAACATTTTCTAACATTAACAAAGGAAATGTTAAGATATTAAGAAATAATATACCTTGTTCAAGTAATATAGAAATAGATTCTTTTGATGATAAGACAAAAGAAGATATAATTGATTTGATAAAAGGAATAATCAAACAAAACACAGAAGGGATAATCCAATCTTTAGAAAATATTGGTTTAGATGGAATCAACACACCAGAAATAAAAGAAGAATTAGAAAATGCCCTTCAAACAAAAGAAACAATTAAACTAGAAGATATCGTTCTAAGTCAATCATTAAAAGAAATATTTAAAATAATAATGAGACATGGATTAAAACCTAAAAATAATCTTATTTTATTTACAAATGCATTAATAAATTTAGAAAACACATCATTAAGATATAATCCTTCTTTCAAAATTACAAATTTAAGTAATAATTTATTAAATAAAATAATTACAAGAAAGAACAATAGGGAAAAAATGAGTAATATAAAAATATCAACTAAAAATATCACATCTCAAATTCCTGAAAAAACAAAATTATCTATTGAAAAAATAAAAGAAGTTATTAAAAACATGAAGTATATTGATCGAGATATTCGAAGTCTAATGAACGAGTTGGATAGAAGTTCAAATAGGATAATGTTAGGTTTAATCATAGCTTCATTAGTAATTGCTTCAACAATGATGTTATCCTACAAAGAACTCACCATCTTAAATATATCTGCTTTTTCGTTTATAGGATATTCCCTATCCGCACTATTAATTATGATAATAATTATTGCTATGTTAAAAGAAAGAAATTTTAATTAATTACTTTTTCTTCTAATTGTTCCTTACCTAAACTACATACGCCACCAATATGTTGACAGAATTTAGAATTTAAATCCCAACAATCATGACCAGACCCGTCAAATCTTATCCTAATAATAATATTTTTCCCACAATTATCACAATCTGTTCTTTTATAATGTTTTTCTAACTCAAACAAAGAAGTCCACTCATTACTAATTAAATTATTGTGACAATAAGGGCATGTATCCCTCTGGTTTAATTCATTTATTAAATGATGAGATTTCATTAGTAATCATCCATATTATTAAATTCAGCATTCTCCACCCATTGTGAAGGGTTCCTAATCATATCAATAAAACTTTTGGCCATAACAGCATGCCTATGTTCTTCATCCGCTATTTTTAATAATGCATTCTTTACATTTTGTTCTAACAGGTTTTCAGAAGCATCGCGATAGAATTTTTCTGCTTTTTCTTCAATCCCCAATACATTTTCATAAAAACTAAGATGATCTGGAGAAGTTATTATTTTCTCACCATTATCTTTCATTTCCTGAAAAACATTCTTAACGCCCTTTAAAGAAATTGACTGAATCTCAACCCCATTATCCCCGTCATCCAAGGAATCAAAATAATCATAATGATTTTCTTCTGCTTCAATTAACATTTTAAGAATTTTTCGAAGTCCGGGATCTTCAGTTTTTGCTAACTCATCCTCATATAATGCCTTACCATCTAACTCTGCTTTTTTAGCAAATTCAATTATTTCTTTTATTTCCACTTAAGTCACCTAGTATTCATCATTTAATAAACCTTTGATATTATTAAATCTTCGCTTTGCATCTTCCTCTGCTAACTTATATAATCTTTCTGATTCTTCAGGGAACTGTAATTGTAATGTCCTATATCTGTTTTCACCTAGTAAAAATTCCTTAAAAGAAAGTTTGGCTTCACCAGACTCCCAAATTAAAGGATTTTTTCCTTTCTTTACTAAATCAGGATTATATCTGTATAATGGCCAATATCCTGCATCTACTGCTTTTTTCTGTTCTTCTTGTGTTTTATGCATGTCTATACCATGAGCAATACAAGGTGCATAAGCAATTACAATTGATGGACCCCCATATTCTTCTGCTTCTTTTAATGCTTTGATTGTTTGAATATTGTTTGCACCCATTGCAACAGATGCCACATAAATATTGCCATAAGTCATCATCATAAGTCCCAAATTTTTCTTTGCAGATTTCTTACCAGATACTGCAAATTTCGCAGAAGCTGCAATTGGCGTAGCCTTCGAAGACTGCCCACCGGTATTTGAATAAACTTCAGTATCCAATACTAAAACATTAACATTTTTACCTTGTGCTAAAACATGATCTAGACCACCATATCCAATATCATAAGCCCATCCATCTCCACCAATGATCCAAACACTCTTTTTAATAAGGTAATATTTAAGATCATTAATCTTGTCTAAAATCTCTTTAGTTGATCCCTTTGATTTAGATAAAACAGTAGGAATTAATTTTATAATATTAGTGGATAATTGATTTATTTCATCCCCTGCCTCATCCCATTTATCAATCATCTTTTTGAGAAGAGAAGAAAAATCTTTAGTTGTTCCAATCTCCAAAATTTTATTAATATTATCTTTAAGGTGTACCCGATTTGCATCTACAGCTAACTTCATACCATAACCATATTCTGCATTATCTTCAAATAAAGAATTTGCCCAAGCAGGACCTTTCCCATCTTTATTTTTGCAATAAGGGATTGTAGGGAATGTTCCGCCCCATATAGAAGAACAACCTGTTGCATTTGCTATAATCATCCTATCTCCAAACAATTGCGTTACTAATTTTACATAAGGAGTTTCACCACAACCTGAACAAGCACCACTAAACTCCAATAAAGGTTGTTTTAATTGAGTTTCTTTAACAGTACCGGCAGGAACACCCTCTAAAATATCTTCTTCTAATATTTCAAAGAATTTTTGATTTTCATTTTCTCCAGATTCACGAGACGATTCAATAGACCTCATCTTTAATGCCTTACCTTGAACAGGGCAAGCATTAACACATAATGTACAACCTAAACAATCTTCAGGATAAACTTGAACTCTAAATTGGAACTCTTTATCATTTTTAGTGTTAGATTTGATAACCTTAAAATTTTCTGGAGCATTATCTAATTCCTTTTTATTAATCTGTTTGATTCTAATTGCAGCATGAGGACAAACAAAAGCGCATTTACCACATTGAATACATTTATCAGAAATCCATTCTGGAACAAATTCTGTTACACCCCTTTTTTCTAATTTTGTTGTAGACAAAGGAACTGCACCATCTAAGGGCATTTTAGAAACAGGAATATTGTCACCTTGGATCCTCATAGTAGGCTCAATAACATGTTTAACAAAATCAGAACAATGCCCTGAAATTAATTTTTGAACTGCTTCAGATTTTTTGATTTCTTTTGGAATATCAACTTTTTCAATTGCATCAAGACTTTTATCAACACAATTCCAATTCATATCAACAATTTCTTGACCTTTTTTTGAGAATTGTTTTTTGATTGAATCTTTAATGTAATTAATTGCATCATTCACAGGAATAATATCTGCAATTTTAAAAAAAGCCGCCTGCATAACAGTATTAATCCTATTGCCAAGTCCAGATATACGTGCAATTTTAGATGCATCAATAATATAAAAATTAATTTTTTTCTTAATGATAATTTCCTGCATATCTTTTGTTAAAGAATCAAATACTTCATCTTTAGACTTATCAGTATTTAATAAGAAAGTCCCATTATTTGTAAGTCCCTCTAAAATATCATATCTACCAATATAAGAAGGTTTATGTAAGGCAATAAAATCAGATTTATTAAGTAAATAAGGTGACTGTATTTTTTTATCGCTAAATCTAAGATGGGATACTGTAACGCCTCCTGCTTTTTTTGAATCATAAGAAAAATAAGCTTGAACATATTTATCTGTTTTAGACCCTATAATTTTGATTGAACTTTTATTAGCACTAACTGTGCCATCTGAACCATAACCCCAAAACTTACATCGGTTCACACCCTTGTATTCTGTATCAATATCATCTTTAATATCTAAAGATGTTTTTGTTAGATCATCATTTATTCCAACAGTAAAATTATGAGAACATTTAGTTTCTAAATGATCAAATACTGCTTTTACCATAGAGGGCGTAAATTCCTTAGATGATAAACCATACCTCCCTCCCACAATTTTTATTTTGGTATCCTTAAGAGCTGCTACTATATCAAGGTATAGTGGTTCCCCAATACTACCAGATTCTTTTGTCCTATCAAGTACTGCAATCTTTTTTACGGTACTTGGAATAATATCAACAAAATCCTTAACAGAAAAAGGCCTATATAGTCTAACTTTAACAGCTCCAACATTATATCCTTGCTTATTAAGATAATTGACAGTTTCCTCAATAGTATCAGTACTAGACCCCATTGAGATTATAATACTTTCAGCACCTTTTTTACCTATATAATCAAATAATTTATATTTTCTACCTGTTTTTTCACCAAATAGTTTAAGATATTTCTTAACAATATTAGGGAGTTCTAAGTAGTATTTATTGGAAACTTCCCTTCCTTGGAAATAAACATCTGGATTTTGTGCACCTACTTTTGCAACTGGATGTTCAGGATTTAATGCAATCCTTCTAAATTTATGTATTGAATCCATATCCACCATAGATTTTAAAATATCATAATCTAAACTCTCAATTTTTTGGATTTCGTTAGATGTCCTAAATCCATCAAAAAAATGTAAAAATGGAATTCTTGATTCAATTGCAGCCAAATGTGAAATTGCAGCCATATCTTGTGCTTCCTGAACATTTCCTGAAGCTAAAAAGGCAAATCCTGTCCCCCTAGCAGCCATCACATCTGAGTGATCACCAAAAATTGATAAAGATTGATAAGCAAGTGATCTAGAAGAAACATGAAATACTGCAGGTAGTAATTCTCCAGCTATCTTAAACATATTTGGAAGCATTAATAATAAACCTTGTGATGCAGTGAATGTAGTTGTTAGAGCTCCAGCAGATAAAGAACCATGTATAGCGCCCGATGCACCGCCTTCAGATTGCATTTCTTGAACTTCTACAGTCTGTCCAAAAATATTTTTTTTACCTTGTGAGGCCCATAAATCAGCTAATTCACCCATCAAAGAAGAAGGTGTAATAGGATAAATAGCTGCTACTTCACTTAAAGCATATGCTATATTAGATGTTGCTGTATTTCCATCAACTGTTATGAATTTTTTAGTATTTATTTTATCCCCTCTAACCAAATATGATTTAATTAAAATTTTTTCATTTATATAGTTTGTTAATTTAAACGAAGAAATTTACGTTTTTTACAAAAACAAGTACCCAAATCACAAATGTTTAAATATATCACTACATATATACTACTTGGGGAGTAAATAAACTAAACAAAATGACAAATAAACAACAGTGGCCTTTTTCAATTGCAACGCCACTTCCAGAAAATTGTTATAAAGATATATTTTCTGATGAAGGGTATGAAAAAAGTGATCAATTAGAATTTGAAACATTATCCAATTCAGATAATGAAACTACCCTAGAAGAAGCAATAGCAACAAGTAGTGATTCTATAATTCAAACTAGTATTTTCGAAGCACCAGAAGTGACATCAATACCTAAATTATCTTATAAAAAGCATTGGCCTTTTGGAATAAGAAAACAAAGAGCACCAGAAAATGAAAGGATAGAACAAGTTCTTAATGAGTTACATGGAATCAAAGATGGGGCGCATATAACTGGTAAAAAAGTCATACCTTCAGGAACTAAAAGAACAAAAAAAGTATTTTATAGTTTGCCAGATGATCGAAGAATTCATAGTCAGCTATTATTTGAAGTAACCCCTAAATTAAAAGAGGAATTTGTTAAAACTCAAATTATATCTAAAGTACTTAATATTCACACATCTGAACCTTTAGCATTCCCATTAAATATGAAGAAAGATTACCCCTATGATTTTGTAGTAGTTAAAGATATACCTAGAACAGGGGGATCCTATTATGATGTAAAAAACACAATCATTGAAGAACCTCGGCTTTTAAAAGAATATTCTCAATGGGCTAGCAAAATGATTTCAGGAGTTCATGCAAAACTAACAGCTGGAAGACATTTATTCGAGGATGAAGGTATAACGATTCCAAAAGAAGATATAGGACGCGAACTAAAACAAAGATTCTTTGCAGGTTTTAAGATTAATCCAACTCATAGAGACGCAGTAGAATTAACACGATCAATGCAGGAATTATATGAGGGCCTAAATCCTAACTTTAATGTGGTGTCTCATGGAGACTGTCATGGAGATAATGTTAGGTCATTAATAGGATTGTTTGCACAAAAACAAGATGATTTTAGTCTTATTGATTGGGATACAATGATGGAAGCAAACTTTTATCATGATATTATGGATTTATATACTCATCAATTAAGACATATATTTAAACAAAATATAGGATATTATGAAGGCTCAACAGCAATGGAAAAAGCATATCTCAAAACTGCTAAAACCCTCCATATGATAAACAAAAATAGTAAAAAAAGTCTTTTTAGAGCACAATACCCTTCATTAAAATCAAGCCCATATGATAGGATAGTAGAATATTTGGGAATAAATATAAATGAAATTGCAGATCCTAGGAGGGTTCCAAATACAGTTGAAACAATATGGAAAGCAAGATATCATTTTTTTCACACACTTCAAATTCTCAATGAGATGCAAAATAAAAAAATTGACCCGGCAATTAAGGCAGAAAATGCCTTATGTAGTTTAGTTAGAAATGTGCCATATTTCCAAGATATCTTAAAATATCAATTCTAAAGAGTTAATGTTAAATAACCACCAACACCCTCATAAACTTTCTGAATGATGGATAATTGATGATGTAAAAAGAACGTTTCTTTCCCTTTAGACTTCTCAAGTTGATTTTCAATTTTAATTATCAAAGGTTTTCTTAATAAAAATATATTTTCTTTTAATTCTGGTTTAAAGTTATACATCATATTATAAAATATTAAATAATAATTAATAACTTCTGAAAATAACTTAAGATTAATGTCTGAAACATTGCCTTTATAATTCTTAAAAATATCGGAGATATATTTAAATTCATCTGCTACTCTTTCTATATTCTTAACTATTTCATACATTTGCATAGTTCTCTTTTGATTACTATATCCTTTCTTATTTAATATCCTGATACATATATCAGTAAATCTATTATTCAAACCTTCCATACTTCTAATGTTTCCCAATTCATCAAAATTTTTATTTTTCAATGCCTCTAAGAGTTCCTTGGCCATCTCATTAGTAACCTGAAAAGATTTTCTAAGCAAAGTATCGAATTCAGTTTCAATCGTTGTGACAATACTCTTAATGTGCACCTTATTACTTTTTTGATCAATTATCTCATAACCAATACATTCAGATACTCTTGATTTTATCTCATTTAAAGTTTTTGTATCATTAAAAGTAATTTCAACATCATCATAACCTAATTGGTATAAATGGGAGAGATCGTTTTTTGTAAAAAGACCCATATCTTTTGAAAATATTTCTTTTTTTAGATTAACAATGTCTTCTTGAGTATTCAATATAAGTTTAGATCCGTCTTCTTCAACATCTAACTCTGCCCCTTTTTTTAAACCATATTTATTAACCCATTTCACAGGTAAGGTTATTGTTAAAGAACTACTCCCATGTTGAACAATTTTTCTCTTCATAAAATTAGTAAATATAAACTTATTTAAATACTTTTCTAAAATATACACTAAATAAAAAAAGTACACAATTGTTTACTAGTATGTTAAATAAACTAACAAAGTATATACTCATCAAAAAATAAACATATATTATCAGATATAGATTATTGTTCCGGGGGGAGACAAATGGCTGAAAAACTAAAAATCAAAAGGGAACCGAGTAAAATACCTGAAGAGAAAGAAGAAGAAACTTTATCTACAGAATTTAGAAAATTATCTGAATTATATATTTCAATCAATCCAGAAGTTAAAGAACTACAGGATCAATTAATCTCATCAGGTGTAGGGATATTTGCAACCACTCCAGAAGATACAGACCACCATACATTAGAAAAACTCATTACTGCAATTGATGATAACCATGATGATAAAGATGAATCATTTAATTTGGAACCCTATCAATCAAATGCACTCAAAAATGTTGGAATCCTCCCACTTTGGATGAATGAAGATAAAGGACAAAATCTTGTTTTAGCTTTAAAATCATGTGAAGTAGATTATTTTGATAAACAAGGGGATAAATTAACCTATAATCATAATTTAATAAATGATAATCTAGTTCGAAGAATAACTGGCCCCATAAGAAATGCAGATGAAATTATAATAAATTATAATGATGTTATGGTGCCCGCCATAAGACAGAATTTTCCAAATTTAAAAAAAATCAATCAGGAAACAACTCAATTTATTATTGTTGAGCCAGAAATATTTACCACATTAGATGAATGGATAACTAATCCATCAAAACGTAGAAATTTTTTAAACAGAATAAGTACAGAAACATCTGCACGAGATTCATTTTATGCAAGTATAAGGAAAGGGATAAGTGAGGATGCCAGTGATATCCACATAGAACAATACAAGGAAGGAGGGTGCAGAATTAGGTACAGAGTAGATGGCGTATTAAGAGAAGGTTCAGACCATATAAAAAATCCAGACGCCTTAATTGCAGTTATTAAAACTGATGCAAATCTAAAAATGGATGAAAAAAGGCGACCCCAAGATGGGGGGATTCATTTTGATAAAACCACCTTAAGAACAAGAAATATAGAAAAAGGTTATAGTCTAAGAGTCTCTATTACCCCCACATTATATGGAGAAAAAGCAGTTATGAGGCTACTCCAAAATAAAGAAGAAAGTCATTTAAAAGAACTAGGCTACCCTCCAGATATAGAACAAAAGATCAAAGAACAAATTGCCTCACCTTATGGCCTAGTTTTAGTAACTGGTCCAACAGGTTCTGGAAAAACTACTACATTATATGCGGCGCTTAGAGAAATAAACAAAGAGGGCGTAAACATAGCAACAATCGAAGACCCAATTGAGATGCCCATTCTGGGAATTAATCAAAGTCAAGTAAATAGGGCAATAGGATGGGATTTTGATTCTGCCCTAAGGACATATTTACGTCAAGACCCAGATATAATGTTGGTTGGAGAAATAAGGGATTCCGAAACTGCAAAAACAGCAATAGAAGCTGCAAAAACAGGCCATCTTGTTTTTAGTACCCTCCATACAAATGATGCAATCTCTTCACTATTACGTCTATATGAGTTAGGTGTGGCTAATTCAGATCTACAAAGTTCATTACAATGCGTAGTAGCACAAAGACTTGTCAGAAAATTATGTGATAAATGTAAAACTCAATATAATGCAAAAGATGAAATCAATGAATTTTTGGGTGCAGAAGTTGCTAGCGAAGATATTTTCCTTTATAGGCCTCCAGAAGAATACAAAATTCCTTGTTTAGAATGTTCAGATACAGGTTATCATGGAAGAATACCCTTAACAGAATTATGGATTGTTAGTGAAAGAGAAAAACAATTAATTTATGATGGTTGTAGAGATTATCAAAAATACCTAACCATGGCAATGGAGGATGGTCTAGTCCCATTAGTTGTATCTGGAATAAATTCAGTACTCAAAAGCGAAACTACACTTGATGAGTTAGGCAAACATGTACCTAAAAGTCATTTCCTAAATAGACGAGACAACATTATTGAAGCAATAAATCAATTATATGCTCATCCAGAATAGAATAAGAGATCACAAAAATCTAAACAAGTAGGAGGATAAAATGTTATTTTTAAAAAACCAAGTAGATAAGGATTATGATAAAATATACAAAGCAATGAAGCACATAGGTCAAGTTATTAAGAGGCATTCAAGAAATCCTAAATCTCAAACGACACTTAACCAGAAAATAATTGAAGATGCAAGGTCTGCCGTGAAGAATCATGATAAATTAGCTCTAAAATATCATAAGAGCAAATTAGCTCAATATAATATTATTAGCCAGTCTTTTATAGAATACCATGATTTTTTTAATAGTAATGGATACAAAATATCTACAACCCAAGGGAATAAATCACAAAGTGATATTTCATCGGTTATCCAATCTAGAGAAATAGAACCCCTTAAAGACTATTCTGCTGAAAAACAAACAATCAAATCCCAATTACAAGAAATGGGTATCCAAGAAAGGTATATTGTAGCACATTACTTAAACAAAACAGATGAAAAAAATGATGAATTAACTATTGAATCATTCAATGAAAATCAAGAAGAAAACCTCTCTAACTATTGTAATGAACATGGTGTGGATGGTAATGGTAAAACAGGTTATATCTTTGAGAATAAAAATAATAAATTGGAAGACATCTTAATAGATCTTAACCAAAATGAATAATCCAGAAAACTACCTAAAAGATAATGAGGTCCGAGAGGATAGTAATTTTTTTTATGAGGAGGTTAAGTTCATAAAAAGAGAGATTAAAAGGTTAGATTTGATTCCATGGGACCATACACTCACATATTGTTGTATTCCAGATAATACCTTAGATAATTGCCCAACTAATGATGCCAAATATTACATTTTCTATTATGTAGAAAAAGATGATTCAGAAGACCAATGTCCTCCTGAAAGATTATTTTATACAGGGAAAGCAAAAACAGCTAAAAGTGTTTTAGAAGCAACATGTAATCGCCACCTTATTAAAAGAGAATTTGGTCCTTTTATTATTGGCAAAAAGGAAAACAATGAAGTGTACCAGATTAGTTTAGATGAAATTATAAAAGAGGCCAACCCTGAAGAGGAAGATTTAGAATTAATAAGGGAATTAAAGTAATCTTTATATAGTGCTATCGGATTGTGTACTCTGATGGATGACATAAAAAAGCTTAGAGAATTGAATCTAAAAGAGACCAAAAAGAAGATTAAAGATAGTGTTAAACAGGATACCTTAATAATTCAAACAATTAATCATATTCAAGATTTAACAAAAGTAATCAATATCCTTATCAAAGATTTAAGGGAATGGTATTCATACCACAAGCCTGAATTCTCTAAAAATTGTCCAGATCATGAAATTTTTGTAAATGAAATAATTGAGAACAAAGACAAACAAATCAAAGATGGTATGGGGGCAGATTTAAGTAAAGAAGATTTAGAACCAATAAAAAACCTAACAAAACAAATTATTGAATTATATAAGTTCAAAATAAAACAAGAAGATTATCTTGAAAAAATCATGACTGCTCTTTGTCCAAATATGACAACCATAACAGGTTCTATAATTGGAGCTAAATTAATTCAACATGCTGGCTCATTAAAAAGATTAATTTTTCTACCTTCTTCAACTGTACAATTACTGGGTGCAGAAGAGGCATTATTTAGACATATTAAAACAGGTGCTAAATGTCCTAAATATGGGGTTTTACATGGGCACCCATTTGTATCTAAGGCAAAAAGAAAAGATGCTGGAAGGGTGGCTAGGATACTTGCCAGTAAAATAAGTATTGCTGCAAGAGTTGATTATGCTAAAGGTAACTTTGTAGGTGACCAATTAATGAAACAAATAGAGGAGAAAATCAAATGAAAGTTATAATATTTGATTTATGGAGTACAATTGCATATCATAAATATAAAGACGGGAGCCTTGGAGATATATGTAAGGAGTGCTATAAAAAAGATTATAGAACATTTCTAAAATCATACGAAGACATATTCCAAACTTCAAAAAATGTATCATTTGATAAAGGTTTTGAAAAATTATTCAAAAAATTAAAGATTAAATATGATGATAAAAAGATTAAAAAATATACTGATAAAAGGAGAAGATATGAATCTGCATTTATTTTTTATAAATATTTATTTCCTTTATTGAAAAAATTGAAAAATGAAGGGTACAAGATTGCGTTATTATCAAATACGGATGCTTATTTAGGTGAAAAAATTAAAAAAACTAAACTGAATAAATATTTTGATGGTTTTTTCTTTTCATATGATTTAAAATCAATTAAACCAAACCCTAAAAATTTTAAAGCAGTATTAAAATACTTCAAAATAAAACCCTCAGAAGCGTTAATGATAGGAGATACATTCCAAGATGATGTAGTTCCTGCAAGAAAACTAGGATTAAAAGCAATACATTTTAAAAGTGGGGATCAGATTTTAAAAGAATTGAGAAAGGGGGAAATTATACGATGAAAGAGATTGAAGTTAAAGTATTAGACATAAACAAAAAACTAATAGAAGATAGATTAACAAAACTTGGAGCTAAAAAGATATCTGATGGACTTGTAAATTCATGGCACTATGATTTCCCTGATGAAAAAATTAAAAATAATTCAGATCATCTAAGAATTAGACAAGAAGGAGGGCATTCATTTATCACATTTAAATCGCCAATATCTCGAGATCAAGCAAAAATAATGGAAGAATTAGAAACAGATATTCAAGATATAAAAACAATGAAAACTATTTTTGAAAAAATAGGTTTAGAAATGAAAGGCGAATTTCAAAAACAAAGAGTATCTTATGAGTTAAATGATTCAAAGATTGAACTCGATAAAAATCCCAATATTCCATGGTATTTAGAAATAGAGGCAAAAGGTATTCAACATATCCATTCAATAAGTGAAGCATTAGGTATCCAGAGAAGTCAATTAAAACCTTGGTCTACTAAACAAGTTTACCAACACTACAAAAAATGAGCAAAATACAAAAAAGTAAAATATTTGAAGTATATGAAGAAGAACGAAATAGAAGAAAATCCATTTATACTATAAATTTAAAACCTGGTAAAAAGGTTTATGATGAAAGATTAGTAAATGAAGATAATATTGAATATAGAGAATGGAATTTCAATAAATCAAAATTAGCAGCAGCAATAATCAAAGGTTGTCCAAATACTGGCATCAGAAAAGGGGATACAATTCTTTACTTAGGTGCTTCAACAGGTACAACCCCCTCACATGTTTCAGATATGGTGGGAAAAGAAGGTTTTGTTTTTGCATTAGACTTTGCACCAAGAGTAGTTAGGGAATTGGTTTTCTTATGTGAAGAACGTGAAAATATGACTCCCATGTTAGAAGATGCTAATCGTCCAGACAATTACAAAGATAAACTACCTAAAGAAGTTGATGTTGTTTATCAAGATATTGCTCAACGTAACCAATCAGAAATATTCCTAAAAAACTGTAAATTATACTTAAAAAAAGGCGGTTACGCCCTAATTGCAGTTAAAGCAAGAAGCGTAGACGTCTCAAAAAGACCTAGTGAAATATTCAAACAAGTTAGAAGAGAAGTAGAACAAGAACTTGTAATTATTGATGAAAGAAAACTCGATCCTTTTGAAAAAGATCACATATTCTTTGTATGTAAGAAACAATAGTTTATTACATTTGAAAATTTAGAAAAATAAAAAAATTAACTATTGCAAGCAATAGCAAAATCTCTCAAAACAGCCTTAGGTTTTTCTCCAACTAAAGATTCACCGTTTTTAGCACAGATAAACTGAGGAACTCCCCCAGCTAGAACATCACTAAAACATTCCCTTAAAACTGCTTTTGCAGAACTATCTGATGCAGAAGCCCAATAAAACCCATAACTTTCTTCTAAATCCTTAACAATAGGTTTCATTCTAGTACAATGCGGGCAACTATCCGAATAAACAAAAATAATTGAACCCTTAGATAACCCATTTTCAACAGCACAAGCAGAATACTTTTCTACTTCTTCAGATGAAAAAGAAGAGCCCTCACTTGAAACAGGTTCTCCACCAATAATTTTAATATCTGCATTTAACATTAATTCAGATACATATTCATTAAATATTACAGATTCTTTCTGTTGAACTAAATAAACCTTGATATCCCCTTCAACTTCTTCTAATGTAGCATTACCTAATAAATCGGTATTTTGATTATAAAATTCAATTATATCGTTATCAGAAACATCTACCTCATGATAAACATAATCTAATAAAAAGTTCTCAATAGATAAATGAACCCTATAAAATTCAACCATGTCTTCATAAGTCATATTCTGTTCTTTAAGGTAATCTTTAAATTCAGTTTTAGATAACTCAGACAAAGTAATAGCTTCATTTATTTTTTCTTCAGCTTGAGTCTCATCAGCTTCTAGTCCTTTTTTTCTTGATTCTTGCATTAATAAGAAGTTAATAATGGTTTGATTTAATATAATTTCATCAGTCATTAAAGATTTGTATGAAGCAGGGATTGTTCTTAATGTAACCCCTATGTCCTCTGTAGTCATAACTTCACCATTAATAAGGGCAACAGGTCGAACCTCATTTGAAAAAAGCTTATCCATATTTAAGATAAGTAAAGATATTGCAATAATCGCAATTACAGCTACAATTGTAACTATATTGTTTAATTTTGCTTTATTTTTTTTACTTTTTTTAACTTCCCCTTTCTTATTGGGAAAACTAATCTTTTTTTTCATAGCATTAGCAAATAAACTTGCTTGCTTAATAGCATTTTCGCTTTTTCTAATTACGTTATTAAGATTATGTTTAACTGAAGAGTTTTTCTTTTTGATATTAGTTTTCTTAACAAATTTTGGAGTGGGAGTAACTTTTTCTTTCTTAATTTTAGATTTGATCACTTTTTTCCCAGTGTTAACTTTTTCCTTTTCAATTATAACATCGGGAGTTTTGATTTCCCTTGTTATTATTGGATCTTTATTGTTCATCTCAAAAGAACCAACAGAGTCATTATTATCTATATTGTAAGCTTCTTGTATAAAATTTTCATCAACCATTCTAATCACCTTTTATTTTAAGTTTAAAAATCAGAGAACAATTTTTAATCCTCCTTTTCCTCACCTTCTTTATTACCAAAAAAAGGAGTAAGTAATTATTAATAAAGCTTGTGTTTTCCCTACTCTGTAGTTTAAAAAAAGGTTTATAACATTAAAGGAGTATTATTAAAATATGGCGTATGATATAGTTATAGGTAGGAATAAAGATAACGTTAATAAATTCGGTAAAAGGGGTGCAATTCTTCTTGGAAAACAATATATAAAAATGGGCCAAGTTACTTCATTATCAAATCAAGTTTATATGGATGTTACTACAAGTCATGTAGTTTTCGTTTGTGGTAAAAGGGGTGGAGGAAAATCCTACACTATGGGAGTTATTGCAGAGGGCATGTCTTCTTTGCCCCCAGAAGTATCTTCTAATCTTGCAGTTGTAATGCTTGACACCATGGGAATTTATTGGACTATGAAATACCCTAATAAGCAAGATAAAGATTTATTAGATGAATGGGGACTAAAACCAGAAGGGATGGGAGTTCAAATTTACACACCAAAAGGATATTTTGATAAATTTAAAAAAGAAGGTATCCCCACAGATTTTGCTTTTTCAATAAAACCATCTGAATTAAGTGCAAGTGATTGGTGTTTAACCTTTGAAATTGATATTAACTCTGAATTGGGTGTTTTTATTGATAAAATAATATCTGGATTAAATGAAAAAAATAAAGATTATGATATTATAGATATAATCAATGAGACTAAAAAAGATAAAGACGCTGCTAAACATATTTTAGATGCTACTTTAAACAGATTTATTACAGCAAAATCATGGGGTCTATTTGATAAAAATGGCACCCCTATGGATGACCTTGTAAAAGGAGGCCAAGTTACTGTTTTAGATGTTAGTTGTTATGCAATAACACCTGGTGCAGAAGGTATAAGGGCATTAGTTATTGGATTAGTTTCTAAAAAATTATTCCTTGAAAGAATGATTGCAAGAAAAAAAGAAGAATATGAAGCAGTTCATGCATCATCATATTCTTTGATAGAATCAGAAAAAGAAAAACTAGACAACCCTTTAGTTTGGTTAGTTATTGATGAAGCCCATGAATTTTTACCTAATGTTGGTAAAACAACTGCATCTGATGCGTTAATAACTATATTAAGAGAAGGACGTCAACCAGGTATTTCATTAATCCTTGCATCGCAACAACCAGGAAAGATACATACAGATGTTATGACTCAATCAGATATAGTTATTTCACACAGACTCACTGCTAAAATTGATATGGACGCGTTAGGGACATTAATGCAAAGTTATATGAGGGACGGTTTAGATAAACAATTAAACAACCTTCCACCACTCAAAGGTTCTGCCATAGTATTTGATGATGTTAATGAAAGGATATATCCAATTAGGGTACGTCCAAGACTAACATGGCATGGTGGTGCAGCCCCTACTGCTATGAAAAAAGAAAAGAAAAAAACATTTGATTTCTAGAAAAGTATTAAATTAATTACAAATAATTAGAAGAAATTTGAGATTCTAAATTTTTCTGTTTTTTATTTTGTTCCTTACTAACTTGAAGATTTGTTAAAGAAAATCCTAGTGTTGCACCACTTGCAACCATAGGTAATGGATTTTCAGAACCCATTGAACTAAATAAAGTGTACACCCCTACATTAACCGCAGCACAAAAAAGATTAGAATATAATCTTGGGTGTTTTGTTTCTTGTAAACTAGAAACAACTGGTGCATAAAATAAATTTATAAAAAAAGAAGAAGGAAGCGAAGTAACTACTCCTTCTTTAAATAATTCTACAGTTTCATCTAAAGATTGAGAGTCTCCCCCTACAGTATTTCCAAAACCATAAAGAGTAGTAAAACTAGCCATATAAAATGCACTCCATTTAACTTTACTTATAATATTATTTACCCTAGACTTTACGCTATCCATACAGAAGAAGAATGGTTTGAGATTTAAAAAACCATCACTTTTTCTTCTTTTTCTTAGAAACTTTCCTTTTAGGTTTAGGAGCATCCATCTTTAATTCTAAGTCCGGATCCCCATATGTTGTAGAGATAACAGATGCTACAAACATTAAGAAGAACAATATAGTAAATGCTGCCCCCCATTGTGGAAAATTAGGATATACTCCAAAAATAGATATCAAAAGACCTAATATTGCCATTAACATAAATGTACTGTTTAAAGGAGCTACTTTGTAACCCATGATTATCACCTCCAAGTGTAACGAGGAGGTCAGTGAATTCGCCAAAAACGAATTTTAACGCACCTCTAATGAATAAATTGATTTTATAGTTTAAAAACTTTCTTATTTACTCTTCAGTTATTCCAACCCATTACTGCTTTTTTAATCTCAGCTTTTTGTAAAATTTGAGCTTGCCATTCAGAACCAGCACATACCTTAACTTCAGTAATTAATTTATCTAATTCTTCTTTAGATAAAACTGTATCTACTTTCAAAAACCAATGCCTTTCTTTATCTGTTGGATCTTTCATTTAAACTTAATAAAATTTAATTTGTCGATATTCTTCTTAGCTTCTTCTCTTTTTTGATTAAAATCATCCATAAATTGATTCATTAAACTACAACAATTTTTCTTGCATTCACCACAAGTTAATTCTCCGGCCTTACAATTATCATAAACGTTTTGTAATTCTTGATCATCTTCAATTAAATGTTGCTTATACAATTCAAAAACCATACATTTCTCAGGCTCCCCACCTTTTTCTCTTTGTTCTTCAACGGTATCACGCCCACCAGTAATAGCCCTCATAATTTTTTTAGATACTTTTTTTGTGTCTTCTGGTAATTCAATACATGATTCGGGATTTGATTTACTCATCTTCAACCCACCATTTAAAGAAGGAGTATATTTATGATACATACCAGATGGCAAAAAGAAATTATATTTTTGTTTAACTCTTCTCACAACGTCCCTTGTTAATCTAATATGAGGATCTTGATCTACTCCAACTGGAATTACTCCCGGCATCCTATTTTTAAGTTGAGGATAAAGAATATCTCCTACCTGTGTTACTGCAGATAAAACTCTTCCAGGATTTACATTACCATACACTGCCCTAAATTCATTTTCTGTAATTCTTTGAGATAATTCATAAGCTAAATGTACAACATCCTTATTTTCTGATTGAAAATAAAAAGTAGTTTTTTGAGGATCAAGTCCTAAAGCTACAAATGCAGGTATATGAAATTCTAATGCCCTTTGTTTTGCTTCTTCTAAAGATACCCCTCTAGCAGCCGCAGATTCTAGATCTGCTACTAGAATATAAGCATGCCCACCTTGTTCCTGAAAATACTTAATATTCTCAACAACCATTTTGTTTCCAAAATGAATTCTATCCCCTGAAGGCATGAGTCCAGATAAAACATAAAAAGGTTTTTTATTCTTTATTGCTTCAGAAATAATCTTTAAATCTCTTCCTGCAAATACAACACCTCTCCTCATAATCCGATTAGGATTTGGAAATAAATCTACATTAAAGGCTTCTAATCCAAAATCTTTAACGATTTTACTATAATCTTCTACTAATTCTGACCCATAAGGATCTATTATTTTATTTGTCATATTATTTACCTCGTTCTTTGTTTATTTAAAGTTTACTAAATATCAGTATAACTCAACATCTTCAAACATATCTGAAATATACTTAAGTGGCGTCTTGATTATTGAATTATGAATTTCATCTTGTATTATTTTTACTTTTTTAAGAGCTTGTTCTAATGTCCCTTTGCCAGGGACGTTTACCATCAAAAAATGGAACCTCATATAAATGCACTCTTTCATCTCTAAAATATAACTCAAAACAGTAAGGGCTTTTTATAAAACTTTGAGCCTCACTATAATGGCATGCATTAAAACCTACCTTAAGTGAACTCTTAGCAGGATAATCTTTTAGTTCATTTCCAAATGCCATTTTATTTAACTCCCTGTATATTCTTCTGGTATATCTGACAATTCTTTGTATATTCCATCGAACAAGGTGTGTTTGCCCCACCAGGAATTGAATTTCTTTGATTACCTCCCCTAGCAGAACTTCCATTAATCCCACAAATATAAGAAACCTCGTCATCTCCTGCTAACATATAAATCCCTTGATGTAATCCCGGTTTTTCACATACAAAAGGACAATTTTTGGTAACCTTTAATTCAATATTTGCATCTTTCATTTTATTTAACTCCATGTATATGCTTCTGGTATATCGGGCAAGTCCTTGCATACCTCATATAACAAGGTTCAAACATTGTTAATTCTCTTTGCCCTTTTGAACAGTCATAAGAATCCACAATATCTACAAAAAATAAGTGAAATTCAAAATCTTCTCTTAGTAAAAATGGGCAAAGTTCTTTATTAGCCTTAGTTTCAATATTTTCTCGTTTATCATAATTTATCATTTTTTTATCTCCACATTTAGAGTCTGTATGACTATAAGTGGGGACCACCGGATTTGAACTGGTATCTACTGGTTTGGAGCCAGTTGTAATAGCCAAGTTATACTAAATCCCCTTGAAAAATTGTATAAAGAAATCTAACTAACGCCAATAACCAATTGAAATTTTAAATATACTCAAATCTAGAAGAATGTTCTTACTGATGCCACGCACAATCAACTCTTTGCATAAAAATTAATATGTATACTCTAGTATATAAATGTTTCTTTTCAAAACATTTTTTTAGACGAGAATAATATATTATCAAATTTTAATAACATATATTTAAATAAGGTGCCCCGATAAGAACCTAACATATGAATGTAGAAAAGATAGTAAAAAAAGCACGTAAATCAATTGGCGTTTTTTGTAATAAAGAATGTAAAGCATATTGCTGTAGAAAGGGTTATCTTGTTTTAGATAAAAAAGAAACAAAATTGATGATGGAAACCATAGTTAAAAATTCAAAAGATATGAATTGTATTAAGAAAATTAATGATGAACAATATTCTTTATTTTTAGGAGATGAAGCAAACCATTGTCCAGGTTTATTAGATTTTAAATGTACAATCCATAAAAACAAAAATAGACCTTTAGCATGTCAAGAATATCCCATTTTTATAAGGGGCAATAAAATTGATTTGTCTCATAGGTGTTTAGCAGTAAAACAAGGATTGTTTTATGGATTGATCAGTCAACTGAAAAAATTGGGTTATGAAGTTGAAGAAACAAAAGGGAACCTAGATTCTGATTTATCTAACTTAAAGATTTAAATCTATTACGAATAACACCCTATTTCATTTACCTTTACTAAACATATTTATATCACAATAGTATTCTTGTTTTAAGATGGACTTAGAAAAACACTTAGAAAAATACAAAATAAATGACCTTGATTCTGGAAATATTGAATATTTCATAGGTTTTATCAATATAATGTTTAATGAATACAACATTGATGTTAAGGAGTTAAGATCCACTATCCCTATATCTACTAAATCATTTGAACGATGGAAAGAAGGATTAAATCTACCACCATATTCTATAACTAGAAAAGCAATAATAAAAGATTTAACAGATGCTTATTTAAGGTAACCAAGTCTTCTGATCTTTAATCTTATCAGGTAAATATTTATCAATAACGTAGTTAAGACCCCATTTAGCTAAGGCCTGCTGTTCCGCTCTAACTTTTATCTTAGCCATTTTAGTTAAAGCTTTTTGCCACTCTTTATGGTGTTTGATAAATGGATCATTCTTGATTAAATCTTTAATTTTTTTAAGATCAACATCTTTTAATGGATGGGTAGGTAGTTTATAATGTTCAATATCATCAGGTGTTATACCTATAAATTTAGCTCTTGGAACACAAAAGAATTTATTGATATGTGCAGCATTACCAGATCCCACCTTTAATGTTCTATAAATACTTCCAAATCCATAAGGGTCACCATCTGTAAATACATAAACTGGTAAATTCTTATCATCTGATAATCTTCTAATAAACCTTCTACAAGCTCTTGTTGGAACTCCACCCATAGAAATTAAAATACAGTTAGATTTTCTCCAATAATTATGTTTAACTAATCTTTGAAACATACCCGCTGTTTCAATAGCTAAAATAAACTTAGCATTTGTTTCGAATTTTAACTGTTCAACTGAACTAGGAATTGAATATGCGCCTGAGCCCATTTTAGTACAATCAATTTTAATTTGTTTTCCACTATCAGGATCTTTATCAACAACAATCAATTTTCCAGCAATATCTCCACCTTTTTCTTCTGGAATAAAACCAATCTGTTCCCTATTAACACCAAGCATAGCTTCAACATCATCCATAACAGTATCTGATTCTGGTTGTTCGCTAAATCTAGCTTCATTCCAGTTTTTAGAAACATAATAAGCCTCTCTTTTAGTTGCAATATCTTCTTTTTCAATTAATTCCTTAGATAAAGCCATCATCCTCAGAGTTTGAGCAAATGTTTTGATAGTAGAAACAGTTAAATTTCTCTCTTTCATCTTTCCAATTAATTGAAAATATCCTTCTTTCTCATCATATCTAACATTACTTAATGATCTTAAAGGTGATTCAATCTTTGGTTGTTTCTTTTTTAATATAGAATTATAAATTCCTTCTGCAAGTTCCTTAATTTGTTTTCCTACACTCATTTTTCCTCTGCCCCTGGTGCTTTTTGTTCTTCTTCATTTTCACCAAGTGTTGTTTGTGATTCTTTAGGTTCCTTTCCAATTTTAGCTAATTCTTCATCATATTCATCATTAACAACCTTAACGCTTTGTAATTCTCCACGTTCTTCTTCTAAAATACTACTTAGCAATTCTTTAACTTTTTCTTGATCAACACTGTCCCCAATTAATTCTTGTAAAGCTTCAGCAACATGAGGAATATACATCTTAATGTAATCTCTTTTTTTACTCTCAGCATGAATTCTTTTTTTCTTATGAACATAGGAACCTAATTTCCTTCCAACATCTTGCAACGCTAGTTTAATTTCCTTAATAATCTCAGGATAATGTGCAATTGCTTCTTTGGATTCTGAAGTAAATGGCACCCATACAGATGCAATGTGAATAACAACGGTTAATGGACCCTGAGGTAGTGAACCCGAACTTTGACTAAGCCCATAACTTTTCCATTTAGTTTGAACAACTGATTTATTAGTAGCACAAGCCCCTTGTTGATATAATAATGGAACTCTATTTGCAAATCTCATAACAGTAATAGATCCTTCAGCTGTTTGTTCTCCGCCATAAGCAAGTCCAGCTTCAACAATAAATGGATTTCCCCTATAAACACTAGGTGGCCTAGTAACAGAACAGAAAAACTCAGCGTTAATTTCTTTTTTAAGTCCAGTTTCTAAAGCTACGTCACCTATTGGCGAAATACAATCAGTTGGAGGGGATATAATCTTGGTATTTTTTATACCTTCCATCAACTTTTCAGCCATCTCCCTTGAAACATCTCTAGGTTTAGTACTGGGTAATAAAGCAGCATTTTCACAAATTTGTTTTGCTGTTCCAGGTCCCACCCTAGAAAAATCATTAGTTAAAAAACTTTGAAGAGTTCGAGCGTCTGTATCTTTAAGCATCCTCATAAGCATACCTAGCTCAAGGCCATAAGGATGTGGTTTAATCTCAATTGGTTTTTTTGGTAAAACATCTATTGCCCTAGCAAAAATAGTTTGATCTGCTTTAGGATTAGTATAAATTATAGTAATGTGAGGATTAACAATTGCAGTTTCTTTCAAATAATTATCAACACTTTGAACTCCCCCTTGATAAGAAGCCTCCATATCCATCTCAATTCTAACACCATGTTCTTTTTCCCAACCCATAGTTTCTTCTTTAATAATTTCAGGTTTATTCTGTGCAATATCAATATGTAATTCATAATAATGCGCTTCGGGTTTACCTTTAACTTTAGATTTGATTCTAACAGGTTTACCTGTTGTTAATTGTGAATACATTACTGCAGCTGAAATTCCAATACCTTGTTGACCTCTTGATTGTGATAATTTGTGAAATTTAGAACCATAAAGTAATTTAGCAAAAATGGGGGGAATTTGTTTCTTAACAATTCCAGGACCATTGTCTTCAATTATAACTCTGTACCTATCATTTCCCAAATCAATAAGTTCAACTGAAATCTCAGGTAATATATCTGCCTCTTCACATGCATCTATAGAATTGTCAACAGCCTCTTTAATTACAGTAAGAAGTGCTTTTCTTTTATTATCAAAACCTAGTAAGTGTCTATTTTTTTCAAAAAAAGAAGCTACAGAGATATCTCTTTGTTTAGAAGCCATCTGTTCTGCTATATTATCACTTGCCATGTTTACATTAGAAGTTTTTTATATTCATTTAAAAATCTTTTGTTGTGACTGTATAATGTTACTAAAGATTCCCACTTTCAAAAGCCATTCTTTTAACTTCTCTTCTCTGTTTTTCTAAGAATTTGAATACAGAAGCATGCATTGCCCCTTGTAATAACATTTCTATTGATTTACGTCCTAAACCAATCATCTCAACAGGACCAATTAAACCAATTGTTTTACCATAAACACAAATTTCACATTCAGTCAACTCTTCAAGAACCCTTCTTGATTTTCCTTCTTGACCAATTACCCTTCCTTTTAATCTTGACATATCATTTTTATTCCTTGCAATATCTGATAAATTGATTAATTCAAAAACATAATCTACTTTTAAAAGTTTTAAAGCAATATCTGGATTAAATCCACGACCAATTGCAGTAACAACTTCCCTAGCAACAAATAATTTTAAAGCATCACTACCAGAAACAACAACATCACCTTCTTCGCTATCAATATCTAATTTAGTAGAAGTCTCTCTCTCAACAATTCTTTTTGTAACTCCTTTCTGACCTATAAGAACAGCTACACGTTCTTTAGGTATTTTTAGTTCGTATTTGAATTCATCCATTGGTGGCGATCTCCATTATTAAAAGGTCATAGTTTATTTAAAAAGCTATTGGTTTGATTAAAGTTAGAAAGATTAATAAATCACTAAAATAAAAAGAGTATATGGTAGTGGGTGATGTAATCACAGAGATAGGAAAAATTGGATTATGGTTAAAGACAGCCGGAATAATATTTATTCTTTGGATAATCTTTCAAGTTGTGAATTTTATAATTAACAGAAAACGTATGAAGGAAATCTATAATATTAAAGACGATATGAAAAGAATTGAAAAAAAGATTGATAGAATATTAAAAAAGAAATAATTAAGACTTAATTTTTTTTAGAACTTCTTCTTCGTCTAACTTTAACCCTTTCTTCTTAAAAAATATACATAAATTCTTTACATCCCTCTCTAAATATCCTTCAGCCATTGAATCCCTTAACTGACTACACTGTGAAAAATCAATAAAAACAGGTTTATCCTTAAAGTTTAATATATTAAATGATGATAAATCCCCATGGACTAATCCTGCTTTATGTAATCTTTTCATATTTTTGATAACCTCATCAAAAAACTTTTCAACATCTTTAGGTCTATCATCTTTAAGCATTAAAGCAATACTTTCGTCATTTCCAATAAATTCCATAACTAAAACATGGTTCTTAAAGGTTATGGGGGTTGGAACCTTAACTCCCGCTTGTCTTGCTTTCATCAGATTTCTATATTCTCTTTGAACCCAATGAAAAATGATATTTCTTTTTTTACCTTGCAAAGTAGCATATCTTGGATCAGATTTAATATAATCAAACATTTTATTAAAATTACAAGAATTAACCCTGTATACTTTAACAATAACCCTTTTATCCCCTTTTATTGCAGAAAAAATGTTAGCTTCTTTTCCGAGTTTAATTGTACTCTCTAATCCTTCAAAATGACCTTCTGATATAAGTTTGAAGATAGTACGATTAGTAAAATCATCAAATACATTATGCATAGTTTTGAATTTCTCTTTAGTTACCTTTGCCATCATTAAGTACAGTGGTGGAAGAGTTTTTAAAGGTATTCATAGAAATATTTAGATATTCTAAATCTTGAAAATGTTACAATATTCTTTCCAAACAATGATACAATCCTTCTTGTTTAGTATTTGTAATTGGAATATAAGCAAATTCTTTCTTTTCTTGTTTATGGTGAAAATAACCTGGTTCCTTAAATTTTGCCGAAACATGAATTCCATCCTTTAATACACCTACCCCATTATTCCTATATTTTGCACCTAAAAGATGAAAAAAAGCTAAAACATTAGATTCATCAACATACTGGGCCTGACCATTCTCAAAAAACAAGTCAAGGGATTCTCTAAGTTTAGTAGAATGAACTAAATCATTCAATCCCTTTGCATCTTGTTTTTCCAAATATTGTTTTAATTCTTCCATGTTATAAAAAACAAATCTACATCCTATTTAAACCTTTCTGTTTTAACCACTTAAAAGTAATAAAAAGAGTAAGATTTATATATAAGTTAGGTTCATATAAGATAAAGATTTAAAAATGAATTATAAACCAAAATATGAAACAAAACCCTTAGCTGAAGAACCTTCTGTTGTAGGGAATGTAAATGGTATAATTGTAGAAGATATTGCAGTAAAACAAACAGGATTGTATGGTTGTCATTGTAATATTTCGACATCAGTCTCAGTAAATCCGGCCCAAATTCAAGAAAAAGGTGGAAAGTTTTGTTTTTAAGATTTATAGCCTCTAAAACATAGTTTAAATCGGCTAATATGAAACCCTAGCTTAAAATCGAAGAATATAAATAGTAGTTCTCGTCTATAAATGATAGATTAACAACATTTTGTCGACGAGGTGACTACCAATGAAAATAATAATGAACAAGTATAAAAAAGTTGCTGATTTCTGCTATGATTTATTCCAAATTGCTGAAATTCCTTTGCATTTTAGTAGATATTCAAATAAAATATATTCTAACTTTAAACACTTATTTTTGCTTGTTTACAAGCAATTTCGTAAGTTTACTTACGAAGAATTGCTAACAGACTTAGCATCTAACTTAGATTTAAGATCTTATTTAGGATTAAATAAATTGCCACATTATACAACTTTGATCAAGTTTGCTAAACGCCTTCCATCTAATATTCTTGATAATCTTATGTTAGCTTTTAAGACATTAATTCCAAAACCCAAAAGAGTTGCAATTGATGCAACAGGTATTAATTTAGATAATGCAAGTCCACATTATTGTAAAAGAATTGGCCTTCCTTTTAGAAAAAGGCCCTTCATGAAAACAACTTTTATCGTCGATATAGAAAATTATATCATACTTTTAGTTAAACAATCTAAAGGCCATAGACATGATACAAAGGAAGCTAAGCCTTTGATAAAGAAGTTGGCTAAGCATTATAACCCTGATTTTCTTTATGCTGATAGAGGTTATGATGATAATGAAATCTTTAAATTGGTTTTTGAAAATTTAAATGCTTATCCTATGATTCTACAAAAAAGTTTAGATGTTCCAAAATATAGGCGTAGTGGACTATACAGAAAATTAACATATGATACTTTTGATTATGGTGCTTATCTACAAAGGAATAAGATTGAAACATGTAATTCTATGATAAAGAAGAGATTTGGCTCAAATGTCAAATCAAAATTGTGTAAAACACAAAAAATGGAAGTGGCTTTTAGAGTTATTGCTTATAATATTGATCGTTTGATAAGATTAGGAAATGGTTTAATTTTGATATTCATCAAAATCAAAAGGGTTTCATATTAGCCGTTTAAATCATAAGGTTTATATAAGAAAAAACATTCATAATTGAATACACGAATCGGTCCTTTAATGAGCAGAAACTTCGGTTTTGGCAGTGATTTGGAGACACTCTTGTGTATCGCAGCCCGTCACGAGAGTACTCAATGGAGCGGTCGCTAAATGCAAGCTATGAGCTTGGGAGTTAGTGTTACGGGCAACAAACTTTAAATCATAATCAAAATATCAAAAAAAGCAGAAATAGAGTAAATAAAGTCACAAATTCATTTAATATCACTTATTTTGACTAATAAAAGTAAAAGAGGTAATTAAAAGCCAAAATAAGCTTATTTAGACACTTTATTTATTCTATAGAAGTATTATAAGGAATTGTAAATTAAAAAATTACAATTAAAATATTAAGAAATATCAAAGATTGATGTTCCTTTTATATTCACTAACATCACATGTAAAAACACAGACAAAAGTTGTTAGACTTAAAATAATACTCTTTCTGCTATTGTATTGGAGGAAATAAAAATGGGAAAAATAGCACAAACAAGTTCAAAATACATCATTAATGCAAAAATTAATGCAGAAGGTGTAATTGACAAACCAGACGCAATTGGAGCAATTTTCGGTCAGACAGAAGGATTATTAGGTGCTGATTTAGAATTAAGAGAGCTTCAAAGATCTGGAAGAATTGGTAGAATAGAAGTAGCTATCGAAACAAAAAATGGAAAATCAGAAGGTACTATTGTAATTCCATCTAGTTTAGATAAAGCAGAAACAAGTATTGTGGCTGCTGCATTAGAAATTATAGAAAGGATAGGTCCATGTGATGCAAAAGTAAGAGTGGGCGGTATTGAAGATGTTAGAATAAGCAAAAGAACTCAAGTTATCGAAAGAGCTAAAGAATTGCTTAGAGATCTTAAAACTAAAGTATTGCCAGATTCACAAGAAATTGCTAATGAAGTTTCAGCATCAGTTAGAGTGATGGAAATTCAAGAATATGGTAAGGATAGATTAGCATCAGGTCCTGCAATTGATGAATCAGAGGAAATAATTTTAGTAGAAGGACGTGCAGATGTTGTTAATTTACTAAAATATGGTTTTAAAAATGCAATTGCAATGAATGGAACATCTGTCCCAGAAACAATTATTGAATTATCAAAGAAAAAAACAGTAGTTGTATTTGTTGATGGTGATAGAGGTGGAAATTTAATTCTAAAAAGTTTATTTGACTGTGCGGAAGTTGATTTCATAACAAGAGCACCACCAGGAAAAGAACTTGAAGAATTAACACAAAAAGAGATCCATAAAGCGCTTAGATCTAGAATTGCTACAGAACAAGCAAAATTGGAATTAACTAAAGAGCTAAGTACAGAAAATAGATCTTCAAGAACTTCATACAACAATAGGGCTCCAGCAAGACCTGCTCAGAGAGGAGGATTCCAACAAAGGACAACACCAACAAGATCATTTGCACCAAGAAAACTGGTACCAAGTGAAACAGAAAAGAAAACCTTTTCTAAAATGCTTGAGGACCTTATTGGAACAAGAGGGGCATATATCTTAGATCCTAAACTAAACATATTAGGAAAAGTTCCTTTAACAGAACTAGGATCAACTGTTAAAAGTCTTAACTCAGGTATCCATTCAATAATTTTAGATGGAAGTGTAGATAAGGATTTATCAGATATTGCAGAAAAAGCAAAGGTTAAGTTTGTTGTTGGTATGGACTCAAAAGTAAAACCAGAAGAAGCAAAAGTAACAATTCTTACAAGTAATGACCTTTAAGGTCATTCTTTTTTTTATTTATTTTAATAGAAACCTATTTATAGTATAATCCCTAAAAAGATCATATGGATTATAAGAGATTTTTTAAGAAAAAATGTATTATCATAAGTGTTATTGGAATAGTTTTATCTACCCTCACAGTCCTTATAAAAAAAAACACTGGGTGTTTTTCAAAAGCATTGTGTGATTATAAATATGGTTTCCCTTTAAGATTCATGATTAGTAATTATAACGCAGGAAATATGGTTTTGTGGGGTTTATTTATCCTTAATAGTGTAATATGGGTTATTTTATCCTTACTAATAATATATTTTATAAATTATTTAAAAAACAAATTTGTTTAAATGAAATTTTTTAATAACTTTTATATACTTCCACCTCATTATTATTTCATGACTAAAAAAACTTGTTGTTGTTAAGAATTCTTTCATTTATTTAGTCATTAAATTCAAAGGTGATATAAAAATGTTTGAAGATATGTCAGAAATCGAGAAAAAGAATGATTCTAGTAAAATTCATAAGAAAAATAAATCGATTTCTGAGCATGCTCAGAAAAAAGAATCCATTTTTAATGGGCTTTTTTCTGACATAAAATCAATATTCAGAAATGATCCTGCTGCTAGGGGAATAGAACCATTACTCTATCCAGGATTACATGCAATAGTGATACATAGATATTTATCATACCCATTATACAAACTAAAATTAAAATTTATTGCGAGATTAATCTCACAAATATCAAGATTCCTAACAGGTATTGAAATCCATCCAGGTGCTAAGATAGGCAAAGGGCTTTTTATAGATCATGGAATGGGAATAGTTATAGGTGGAACAGCAGAGATTGGAAAAAATTGTGTATTATTCCATGGAGTAACTTTAGGTGGAACAGGAAAACACGAAGGAAAAAGACATCCTACCCTAGGTAATAATGTACTCATTGGAACACAAGCAACATTACTAGGTCCAATCAAAATCGGAAACAATGTTAAAATTGGTGCAGAAACAGTAATAATCAATCATAATGTACCTGATAATTCTACAGTAGTTGGAGCCCCAGGAAAAATTGTAAAACAAAATGGTAGAAAAGTTAATAAAGAATTGAAATAGACTAAATAATATGACATTAAAAATATTTAACACATTAACAAGAAAAAAAGAAGACTTCAAACCTATTAAAAAAGGGGAAGTTGCCCTTTATACATGTGGCCCAACAGTATATAACTATGTACATATTGGTAATCTTAGAGCTATGATGGCTTATGATCTATTCAAACGTTACCTTAAATATAAAGGACTTATTGTTAAACATGTAATGAACATTACAGATGTTGATGATAAGACAATAAGAGATTCTCAAAAGACAGGAAAAACATTAAAAGAATTTACAGAATTTTATACAAAATCTTTTTTTGAAGATTTAGAAACTTTAAACATTGAAAAGGCAGATATTATTCCTAAGGCTACTGAAGAGATTAAAGGAATGGTTGAACTTGTGAAAATCTTATTAGAGAAAAACATCGCATATAAATCAGAAGATGGAATTTATTTTTCTATAGAAAAATTCAATGAATATGGGAAATTAGCCTTACTTGACCTAAAAAAACTAAAAGAAGGTGCATCTGGAAGAGTTAACGCAGATGAATATGATAAAGAGAGTGCACATGATTTTGTTTTATGGAAATTTTGGAACTGCGAAGACGGAGATGTCTTCTGGGAAACAGAAATAGGAAAAGGTCGACCGGGTTGGCACATCGAATGTTCAGTGATGTCATCAAAATATCTAGGGCAACCTTTTGATGTTCACATGGGCGGTGTAGATTTAATATTTCCGCACCATACAAATGAGATTGCACAATCAGAAGCAGCTTATGATAAAAAATTTTGTAATTACTGGATTCATAATGCTCATTTAATTGTTAACGGAGAAAAAATGAGTAAAAGCCTAGGTAACTTTTATACATTAAGGGACTTATTAGACAAAGGTTATGATGCCAATGCAATAAGATATGAATTAATCTCTACACATTATAGGCAAAAATTAGATTTTATAGAGAAGAATCTTTCAAACATCAAAGAAGTATTACAACGGTTCTATGATTTTTTAGATAAATTAGAGGAAATAGATTCAACAGAAGATAATAAAGAAGTTAATGATTTAATTAAAAAAGCAGAAAATAAATTTGAAGAATCTATGGATAATGACCTTAATTTATCTGGAGCTTTAGCTTCTATATTTGATTTTATGACATCTGTGAATAAAATAATGGACTCAATTAGTAAAAATGATGCTCAAAAGATTAAAGAAATTATGCTTAAATTTGATTCAGTCTTATGTGTAATGAAACACGAAAAAGGTACTTTAGATAAAGATGTTGATGTACTAGTTCAAGAAAGAGAACAAGCAAGAAAAAATAAAGATTTTGCTACAGCTGATAAAATCAGAGATGATCTTAAAGCCCAAGGTATAATTCTAGAAGACACTCCCAAAGGAGTCCGTTGGAAAAAGGTTTAAACCCTTATTCTTATTTAATATTAAGTTACAAATAGAGTTAAAACCGTAACATTTATAAGTGAAGTTACTACTCCTAAGTAATACAAGGGTGGTTAAAAATGAAACAAATAGAAAAAAACGTTATTGACTCTTTTAGACTAGCTAAAAGTGATATGATCAAACTACAAAGCAAAGTAATCGAGATGAGTCAAACACAAGAAAGAATTGTTGAGTTTATCAAAGAACTTAAAGCGAGTGGAATAGAATTAAAACAATTGGTTAAAGATAATAAATCAAACAAAGAATTGTGTAAACCTAAAACAATTACTAGAACAAAAACTGTTATTAAAAAAGTTCCAGTAGTTAGAACTAAAACAATTATTAAAAAAGTTCATACACATGCTAAAAAAGTTTATGTGGCTTCAAAAGATAGCAAGAAATTTCATATAACAAGCTGCCCTTTTGCACAGAACATAAAACCTAAAAGCAAGATTAGATTTAAATCAAAAGTAAAGGCATTTAATGAGGGATTAAAACCTTGTAAGTGTGTTAAATAAGAATTTTTTATCTTTCTTTTTTTCTTTTTGTTTTTGTTTTTAATTCTTCTGCAGCTTTTTCAATAGGATCTTCAATTCTAAATAAGACAGTTCCACGGTATAATTGTTTACTTTTCTGTTTATCCATGCCATACAATCTCCTAGTGATTTTAAGTTCACCCTTAAAAGATTTTTTTAATATTTTACCTAATGTCCTAGCATACCTTTGTGAAGAAATATAAAAATCAATTCCACCTTTAACTTTAGATTTTTTAGCAATAAAAACACCCTTTCTTTTATCTACAGCATTTTCTATACACTTAACTGCCTCTTTATGAGGATTTCTTAATTGAATTACAGCTTCAAAATATTGATCAATTATTTCGCCTTTCATAAGATAATGTTCATTTAGGTATATTAAAGCCTTTCTAAAACATAAGTATTTCAAAACATTTGTTTTGAAATGATTTGGGAAATCAAAGTGATTTCCAAAAGGTTTTTAAGCAAACAAAAAACAAAATTAGTATGGATTGGAAAAAATTATGGAAAAAGACTTGGTATTTTATTTGGGAATCTGATTCTATCTTAAGTTGGATTGTAAATATAATCCTTGCTTTTGTAATCATAAAATTCTTAATTTATCCTGGACTAGGCCTAGTAATGCAGACATCCTATCCAGTTGTAGCTGTTGTTTCAGGAAGTATGGAACACAAAGCAGTACATCCTTGTTCAATGAGAACACTGCAGGGAAGTTGTATAGAAAGAGAATCGAGTTATTATGAGATTTGTGGATCTAAATTTGAAGAAAGACAAAAAAGAGATTTAAATTTTTTCTGGAATACTTGTGGAGATTGGTATAAGAATAATACAATTATAACCAAAGATAAATTTGAAAAATTTAAATTTAAAAATGGTTTTAATACAGGGGATATAATGGTATTAAGAGGTATTAAAACTGAAAAATTAGAAGTAGGTGATACAATTGTTTATATGTCAAGAACAGCACCTTATCCGATCATACATAGAATTGTAGATATTGATGAAAACAGTTACGTTTTTAAAACAAAAGGAGATCATAATTCTGGTGCAGATGCACCTGTTGAAGAAAAACAGATTATTGGAAAAGCTATTTTAAGAGTTCCATTATTAGGGTGGATCAAAATAGGCTTTGTAAAACTAATAAATGTTTTTATGGGGGTATAAAAAAATGATGTTTTGTCCAAAATGTGGTTCACTATTAATGCCAAAAAAAGAAGGTAATAAAACAATTGTTGAGTGTAAATGTGGATATAAATCAAATGATAAGATTCAAACCACATTTAAAGAAGAAGTTAAGAAAAAAGAAACCATAAAAGGAGTAGCAGATGGAGATATGGAAACCTTACCTATCACAGATGCAGATTGCCCTAAGTGTAATCATAAAAAAGCATATTTCTGGGAAGTTCAAACAAGAGCAGCAGACGAACCACCTACAAAATTCCTTAAGTGTGAGAAATGTAAGCATTTATGGCGAGATTATTTA